>ENA-OUOG01001135-OUOG01001135.1-marine-metagenome-genome-assembly--contig:-NODE-1135-length-31960-cov-5.141486_pt1 | contig 31960 bp, 24 predicted proteins | sample MGYA00248635_ERZ508505 | MGnify/ENA primary metagenome ERZ508505 (study PRJEB26176, sample SAMN06267871) | marine metagenome | isolation source: Saanich Inlet, British Columbia, Canada | place: Pacific... | reverse complement strand
CCTCCAAGGAGGGTTTTACGCACTGTAATACAGTTTTGAAATAATGATTAAGTACACTGTAGGGTGACGAAACAGGCAGCCGTGCCCTCCTTTCTCGAGGGTGGAGAATTCAGGATAAAGTCAATCGATCTAACTGCTCCGTGGAGGTTCGAATCCTTCTCCTACAGCTTTTTAGGGAAGCCATTATTGGCTTCCTTTTTTTTGTCTTCACCATTGATGATCTCCCGCCGTTGTTGATGTTGTCACCAACAACCAATGGTGTTGATGTCTCGCTAGTTTGTAGGCCACAAGACCAACAACAGTAAACGGTTTCCTATTATCTTCATTACTGAAAAGATCATTTGGCTATCTTTGAGCATGTTCATGAGAAAGCAATTGTATTCCTTGGTGCTCAGCCTGATAAGCCTGTTTACTGTCCTTTCCTGCAATCCGCAGGGAGAAAAACAGGTCAAGTTATCGGGTCAGTTGATCAACTGGGGCAATGCGCAACAGGTATTGATGTCCGATGAGATCGCAGCGGACTTTGGTTTAGCAGCAAATCAATCCATTCGGGTGGATGAGCAAGGGAATTTCACCCTCACCTTTGAATTGAATAGCCCGACCTATTTCTCTTTAGGAAGAAACAAGCTCTATCTACAGCCGGGTAACGTACTGCAAATGAAAGTTGATTATCGTGACCCCGAGAAATCCAGTTTTCAAGGCGACAACGCCGAGCTTCAGGCCTACCTTTCCTCTGTGCCTTTTCCAAAAGCTGGCTCCTATTTGGCAGGCGGTCGAAACGTTAATTCCCCGGACATTCATGTTATCCAGCGGTTGGCTGAAGAAGAATCCGACACTAGAAAAGAGCAATTGGAAGCACTGAACGCGCCTGACGAGTTCAAAGAGTTAGAAAACCTTCGTATTCGTTTAGATGCACTCAACACTTTACTTTCATTACCTATTTATGGGTCCTTTAAAGGCTATTGGGATGCAAATGAAATCCAAAGAGCTGAAATCCTAATCCCCTCTAAAGATTACTTGAATGCTTTGGCAAAAGACATCATGCAAGACGCTCATTTACAACATCCGAATTTTCGAGAAATGCTCTACGATCTAGTCGATAGCCACTTGCAGGCCAATGGTATTTTTACAGACCTTGCGTTCACTCCGTCTATGCAAGCCTATGATGCCTTTGGTGCCTTGGTTAAACAGTTGGAGCTTGAAGGCCTCACCAGGGAGAATGCCAGCGAATTGTCTGCCTATTTGGTTGCCAATCCGTCGGGTGAATACCATGATATGGCGAATCGCGTGCAGCAAGCGTATGCACCATTGCTCAAAGGGCAACCTGCCATTGACCTAACTTTTACAGATGCCACTGGTCAAGAACGCAATTTGAGCGAGTTCGAAGGTAAAATGATCTATGTGGATCTTTGGGCTACATGGTGTGGCCCTTGCATCGACGAGTTACCAGCATTAGAAGAGTTAAAGGCTCTTTATAAAAACGAGCCCATTACCTTTTTACCCTTATCCATTGACTCCGATCTGGACGCTTGGCAAGCATTTATTAGTAAGCATGAAAGCGAGTCCAACAAAGAGTTCATCATTAACCGTTCGGCACTTGACAAGTATAAGCTGATCACCATTCCGCGCTACTTATTGATCGATCAAGACTTTAAGATCATCACGGTGTTTGCTCCAAAACCTTCTGATCCTAAAACGAAAGCATTGATCGATAGCTATCTGCAAAAGACATGATCTTATGGTATTTGATCTGGTGGGAGTAAATTTTTTGGTCTTCAATCGATTGCAAACCCTTTTCTTTTATATTTGAAGCCATTCAACGAATAATTCATGGCAAATCATCCCTGGACAAGCAAGTATCCGGTAGGTGTAGCTGCGGAAGTGAGCGCAGACAGACCGGAAAATCTATTAGAAGTTTTCAATACGGCATTCAAGCAATTCGGAAGTCGTGAGGCATTTGAAAACATGGGTAAGTCACTGACCTATCATGAGATCGATCGTTATTCCGATCATTTTGCTGCTTATGTGCAAAATAAATTAGGCTTGGTGAAGGGCGATCGCATTGCCATTCAAATGCCCAACTGTTTACAATATCCGATTGCTCTGATCGGTTCATTGAAAGCAGGTCTGGTGGTGGTAAACACCAATCCGCTGTATACACACCGAGAAATGGAACATCAGTTTGCCGATGCTGACGTGAAGGCAGTGGTGATCGTAGCCAATTTTGCCCATAGTTTGGAAGTTGCGCTTCAAAAGATCCACATTGATCACGTGATTGTCACCGAATTAGGTGATATGCTGGGTGGTGTAAAGGGTAAATTGGTCAATTTTGTGGTCAAAAATATCAAGAAAATGGTGCCCAAGTACAGCATCAATGATATCACAAAGTTTAATGCGCTGTTAAAGGAAGGGGCGCGCATGAAGTACACAAAACCGACATTAACCTCATCTGATACGGCCTTTTTGCAGTACACAGGTGGTACGACCGGTTTATCAAAAGGGGCGACCCTCTCTCACGGTAATGTGGTGGCGCATACATACATCATCAACGAATGGTTTAACCCACTATTACAAGATGGGCAAGTAGAATTAATGATTACGGCGATACCGCTTTATCATATTTTCGCCTTGAATGTGAATGGAACGTTTATGATGCATATCGGAGCCAAGAACATCCTAATAACCAATCCACGCGACATGCCGGGCTTCATCAAGGAATTGAAGAAACATCAATTCACCTTATTTACAGGAGTAAATACCTTATTTAATGGTTTGCTGAACCAACCAAACATCGGCGAGGTCGACTTTTCTCATCTGAAAGGGTCAATCGGAGGCGGAATGGCGGTGCAAGATGCTGTGGCTAAAAAATGGAAGGAAGTGACGGGTTCTGATCTGGTAGAGGGCTATGGATTGAGCGAGACCTCTCCAGTGGCCAGCTGTAATCCACTAGATGGAAGCCAGAAGATGGGGACTATTGGGTTGCCTGTGCCTTCAACTGAATTGGCCATTTTCAATGAAGCAGGCGAACAACAGCCACAGGGTGAGATAGGAGAGATCTGTATCAAGGGACCACAAGTAATGAGTGGCTATTGGAATAAAGACAACTCCGAAGTGTTCTTTGAAGGAGGCTGGTTCCGTACAGGTGATATCGGTACGATGGATGAAGAAGGTTTCTTCAAGATCGTAGATCGTAAAAAAGACATGATCAACGTTTCTGGCTTCAATGTATATCCGAATGAAGTAGAGAATGTATTGGCCGATCATCCAAAGATCTTGGAGGTAGCGGTGATCGGGGTGCCCGATCCAAACTCAACTGAAGCTGTAAAAGCCTTTGTGGTGAAAAAAGATCAAAGCCTGACCGTTGAGGAGCTTAAGGAGTGGTGTAAAGAACAGCTGACCGGCTACAAAAAGCCGAAGCATATCGAGTTTATTGATGAGCTGCCCAAAACCAATGTAGGTAAGATCTTGAGAAGAGCCCTGAAAGAAATGGAAGCGGCGAAATAGCGAAGCGTTAAAAGGCATATCCAATGCCAAAGCCAAGCCCTAGATTGCCCAGTTTTGCTTTGAAAAGGAATCCCCCCGTTGGTTTCTGATAGCGATAGCCTATTTCAATAAGAGGTGTTGTAAATACAGTACCAACTTCAGAACCGACAAATAGGCCGATGTTCGCCTCCAAGTGGTCTTTTCTTTTTCCCGTAAGCATTGTTCCACCAATGAGACCACCAAAACCACCGTCAGGGTTAGCGGCTACACCCATTCCAAGACGTCCGAGCCACTGAATTTTATCGCTTTTGATCAATTGTTTTTCGAAGTTCACTAAGGCATGAATAGCGACTATGGGGATAAGACCTGCGTCAACGTAAATTGCTTGGGTGGCCGATTTAATATCATCTGTATTTTGGGCCTTTGCCTTATTCTGGTAAGCCAAAATAAGCAACAAGCCGATGGATACGATTTTAAATGCTGTCGGTAACGAAAAGTGATGAGCAAAATCTTGCGTTGCTGGAAGCATAAGAGTTAGCATTTATCAGCAAATGCTACTTCTGTCACGAAGCATTTAGCCTAGGTTGATTTTCAGAAAGGTAGTGATTAAAGAAGAAGAAAGAAGGTCTTTTAATGATACGACAATAAGCTAATCCGTTTATTCTTTTGGCTCTTCAACTACTCCTCTATCTGACCAATCAGAAGTGTGTTTTATGGACTAAAGTTGAGCCTTTCCAGACTTGCGGCCTGCTGTATCTGAGAGATTGTAAATTTTCAATCACTCAGTAAGGGGGTGATTGCAAAAACGATTCAGGCAATCACCTAAATCGTTTTTAAGAGTCTTGAAGTGCTACAGCTTCTGCTTAATTTTGAGTTTGTTCCTTTGGGCTATTGTTTTTGTACGTCAAGTTCTTCAACGATCACTTCAGTTTCTTCTAGTGATTTTTGCTTTTTGCCTTTTTGTATTTCTTGAATTTCCAACATGGATTCTCCGTTCAGACCTAATTCAAATGTTACGGCTGCTTGCATGCGGGTTTTCACCACACGTCCGCGTTGCTTGCCTGGTATCCACTTTGGTGACTCCATGAATACGCGCAAGGCTTCTTCATCACAATCACCACCAATACCTCTGAGTAATTGGAAATCAGAGAGATTACCCTCTTTGTCTACAATGAATGAAACGTAAACCTTTCCTTCAATGCCTTTGGCTTTGGCTTCTGCGGGATAATTCAGGTTTTCACCCATATATTTAGTATAGGCTTTCATACCGCCTGGAAAAGAAGCAGGTTCCTCTACCACCAGGAACACTTGATCTTCGGAGTCGGCTTCTACATCTAGGTCAACAATAACTTCCGCCATTTGCAGGTCGGAACCATCGGGGCGAGTAGCGAGATCATCTTCGCAGGCGTAACAAAAAAGGATGAGTAATAAGAGAGAAAATTTTTTCATACAGTTTGAGTTTAACTAAATATACAGTCCAATAAACGTAAAAGTTAGTTAAATAACAAAAGACTTAGTTTAATTTTTTGATTTTAAGGTTCTATGAATGGGAGTAGTGACGAATTAAGGCCTAGGATTTAACGAACGCTGACCTCTAAACATTCATCACTTGACATTGGAAAAAGATTGTTTCGGCACTTCTTACAGTCATTTCTCGCAATGACGTGCTAACTTAGATTTGTGCTTTGAAAGTAGGTATTACCCCCGCCCTTAAGGGTGCTGAGAATGAATTCGAGATGAAAATTTCAAATGGGAATCAAGCCTACATAAGTCAGTTTACATTGAGCATTGAAAAAGATTGCTTCGACACTCCCTGCGGTCGATTCTCGCAATGACGTTCTCATAACTTTTAGCGCTAAATACTAAACACAATGGATACACCAAACCCAAGGGATGGATGAAATCAATTCAACATTAATGAAAGATTGCTTAACCCTTGCAGGTTCACAATGAAGTTCTAAATAACATTATCAATCAAAGCTCAAGACACAAGACATATGTCTCAGAACTAATCAGTAAACAACTCCATCAATTGAAATGGGATGCCATCATAAGCAAGCGGGTCCACATTTGCTGTAATGGCTAGTGTCGTTTGTGTGGGAATATGGATCAAAAAGTAGGTTAGGCCTCCAACTGAACTGCCGCTATGGCCATAGAATGTCTTCCCGCTCTCTCGGTCAAATGTTCTCCAGCCAATGCCATAGTTCGTGAATTTGCCATCTGTTGTTTTTTGGCTTCTCATCCAGGTTTTTAGCGTTTTGGCACTCAGGTAGCCGGCCTCCATGTGCGCTTGGCCGAATTTACAGAGGTCCTCAGTAGTTCCAATGAATCCACCACCAGCCCATTTGTAGCTGTTGTCCACATAGGGGGCTTCAACGAGTTGCTCATTTTTGACCTGGTAAAACTTGGCTCGGTTTGCAATCTGCTGGTCGGCATGATCGGGAACCGTGTTTTTCATATCCAATTCATCAAATACTTCGGATTGCATAAAGCTCAAAAAGTCAATAGTTGAAAGAAAACTGGCTTCGGGGGCAGCAGCATTTTCCATCGCTGCGGAGATCAAGTTCCATCCATAGGAGGAATAAGCGTATTCAGTACCGGGTTGGTTGATCAGTGGGTCATTGATAAAGATGGCTAAGCCTTCGCTTACACTTTTGTATTTGGTGCGGCTCATGAACTCACCGCTGCCGTAGTGCCGAATACCTCCTAAATGTCCCGCCAACATGCGTAAAGTGACCTGATGTGCCTTTTTAGGCCAAATGGGAACATAGCGTTCAATCGGAACATCAAGATCGATCTTTGCTTGGTCGTACAAACGACCTAAGCCAGCAGCGGTCAACGTTTTCGATACACTCCCAATTCGGAATAGCGTGGAGGAAGGATCTACCGGAATTTCCTTCACCAAGTCGGCATAACCATAGCCTTTTGAAAACACAAGTTCTCCTTTTTGCATGATGGAAACGCTTAGGCTAGGGATGTTCTTATTTTGGAAGAATTCCTGAAGCATTTGGTCTGCATCTACCGCTCTTTGAGCTTGCAGTTGAAAACCAATGAAAAGGGACAAGGCAAATAACAGCTTATTCATGACACCAAAATTAATTCTTACGGAGCACAATTCCACCTCTGTTTTTGGTCAGTTCGCCTCCATCTACTTCCAGTTGACCATTCACAATAACATAAGGTATACCAGCAGGGTAGTGGTGAGGATCTTCAAAAGTGCCCACATCACGTACGGTTGCTGGATCGAAAATCGTAAGGTCCGCCTTCATGCCTTCTTTGATGTAACCCCTGTCCGTAAGCCCCATTCGGTTAGCGGGCAAAGCGGTCATCTTGTGCAGCGCAAATTCCAACGTGATCAATCCTTCTTCTCTGCTGTAGTAGCCGAGTACCCTTGGAAAGGTACCATAGCTTCTTGGGTGCGGATGTCCTCTGCCGGGTTCTACTAAACCACCATCGGATGCCACCATGGCCATTGGGTGCTGCATGATGCGTTGTACGTCTTCTTCACCGATGGCATGGAAAACGCAAGAAGCACCCCCATTCAATTGACCTTCGATGACCAAGTCGGCTCCATTGGAGAAATTGGGTTCTAGGCCTTTTTCTATCGCCCAATCTTTCAAGGTCCTGCCATTCAGGTCCGGCTTCCAGCTAACGCTGGCAAATTGCACCACATCAAGGTCGGCGCCCCCTCTGTCGTATTCGATGTTGAACATGATCTCTTCATGTATTTTTTTACGCGTAACTGGATCTGCAACTCGTTTCTTGAATTCGTTGCTTCCTCCTGCCATGGCCCATGCCGGAATTAAAACTGAAAGGCCTGTTGAGCTGGCAGTGTAAGGATACTGATCCATCATGACATCAAGTCCTACATTTCGGGCCGAATCAACCATTTCCAAGGTCTTTTTACTTGCGCCCCACATCGGCTTCCCAATGGCTTTATGGTGGGTCAGCACAACGGGAATAGCTGCGTCTCTCGCGATCTGGATGGCCTCCTGCACGCCGTCGAGCAAACCAAGGCCTTCTTCTCTTAGGTGAGAAGTATAAATACCGCCTTTAGCGGCCGCCACTTGCGAAAGAGCAATCACTTCGTCTACATCGGCATAGGCGCCAGGCACGTATTTTAGTCCTGTCGAAATGCCAAAAGCTCCGCCATCCATTGCCTGATCGACTATTGCCTTCATTACCTCGAGCTCTTCATCGGTTGGTGCTCTGTTCTCCGTGCCCATCGCAGCTCGACGCACGGAATTATGGCCGACCAGCCATCCTGTATTGATCCCCAGTGCATAGGTTTCGAGGCTGTTAAGGAATTCCTCTAGCAGGGCTGGTCCTCTGCCATCGGGCCCCGCCAATACGGTGGTGACACCCTGTTTTACAAAACTTTCAGCCGCAGGGAGTCGCATGATCTGCTCGATGTGGGCGTGTACGTCAATGAAACCAGGAGACACCACATGGCCTTTCGCATCGATTAAGCGTTTGGCAGAATTTTGCTGAAGGTCTCCAATGGCACTAATCTCGTCACCGATAATGCCAATATCACCTGCGTAGAAACTCTGGTTTTCGGCATCGTAGATGGAACCATTTGTAATGATCAAGTCGAATTGAGAGGTAGCCTTGCTGCAATCGACAAATAGCGTCAGAACTAAGACTAGAAGGAGAAGTTTTTTCATGGTGGTTTGATTATGGATGCATCGCTTATGACAATTTATTCAATTCATGACAGTGATGTTGTGTATAAAGCCACTTATCTTTAAGAAAGTATTATTCATGAGGATTATTCTATCACTTTGTTGTCTGTTTTTCGCTTTCACTGCCTTTGCTCAAGATGCAGAACCGATTGGTTGGCCAAGAGTACTGGTTACTGAAAAGGGGAAAGAGATCACCTTATATCAACCACAAATCGATGGCTTATCAGGGAAAACCATAGAGGGCCGAATGGCCATAAGTGCGAAAGATGATGATGGGGAATTGGTTTTTGGTGCCATCTGGTTAAAAGCTGAGTTGGCAACAGATTTTGATTCTGGGCTTGCCTCTTTTGAGAACATCCGCATTGAGCAAACGAAGTTTCCTGAAGAGATCCCAGAAGACAAGGTAGATAACCTGAAAGTGTTTTTAGTGGATGGCATTACGAATTGGAATCCAGAAGTCAGTATTTCAAGCTTGAAAGCTAGTTTGGCCGACCTTGAATTAGAAGGATCTGGAGTTCAAGGACTAAATCACGAAGCCCCAGCCATCTACTACAGAGCGAATGATGCCGTACTCTTGATCATTGATGGAGAGCCTATCCTGAAAGAAGATGCCCATGGGAAAGTTGAATATGTTGTCAATTCGCCCTTTTTTATCGCTCGAGAAAAAGGGGCTAATCGCTACTATTTAAGAGGAGGAGATTTTTGGTATCAATCCGAATCAATCGATACTGGCTGGGAGTCGATCGAGCGTGTCCCGAAGGCCATTTCAACCTTTGCTAGTGAGAACGCCCCTGAGGCAGAAGAAGCAGAGGAAGAAGAGTCGCCAAGTTCACCGCCTGAGATCATTGTCAGCACGGTGCCAGCGGAGTTGGTACTTGTTGAGGGGGAACCCGATTACCAACAGATCAAAGAGACCAATCTGTTATATGTCAAAAATACGGAGAATGACATTGTTTTAGACATTAATCAGCAGCAACATTATATCCTCATCGCAGGTCGTTTTTACACCTCTAAATCACTTTCAGATGGCAGTTGGACATTCGTTGAGCCAAACGACCTGCCACAGGATTTCGCCAAAATTCCTGAGGAGGAATCGATCAGCTCCATTAAAGCCAGTGTTCCAGGCACCATCGAATCGAAGGAAGCCTTACTCGAACAATCTATCCCTCAAACGGCGGAAGTAGACGTGAACAAAACCATTGAAGTGACTTTTGATGCAGAGCCGCAGTTCAAAGACGTGACGGGGACAAAGGTCGCCTATGCAGAAAATTCACCACAAACGGTACTGAGGATAGCAGGGCAATATTACTGTGTCGATGAAGGGATTTGGTTCACCTCAACTTCAGCTAAAGGCACATACAAGGTATCTACAGAGCGTCCAGATGAAGTGGATGATTTACCTGCAGACAGCCCTGTTCATCATGTCAAATATGTTTATGTCTATGAAACAACACCCACAGTGGTGTATGTAGGCTATACGCCAGGCTATTATCATTCGTATGCCTATGGCGGAGTGGTGGTGTATGGAACAGGTTGGTATTACAGGCCTTGGTACGGTGCTTATTATTATCCAAGACCAGTAACCTATGGTTTTGGTGTGCACTGGAACCCGTATACCGGATGGGGCTTTAGTGTAGGGGTTAGTTATGGCTGGATAGGCTGGGGTTTCCATCCTTATTATCGACCTTACTGGGGTCCTAGAGGGTTTTACCCTGGTTATAGGCATGGATTTTACCATGGTTATCATAGAGGCTATGCTGCGGGCTACCGTGCCGGTTATCGTGCAGGGCAAAGAAAGAGCCTCTATAATAATCGAAACGGCGTTAGAACGATGAATAATCAAAACTACCGAAGTCAGCTAAAGAATCGACCGAGCACTAACAATCGGACAAGGCCAACGACGAAACCTAGTAATCGCCCAAATAATGTGTTGGCAGATAAGAATGGGAATGTGTTTCAGCGAGACAATAAAGGTGCTTGGAACAATGCCAACAGCAATCGAAAGAATATCGGTAATGGCACGAAGGCACGACCTTCAACTAGTCAAAGTCAGCAGCTCAATCGCTCCTTTAACAACAGACAACAACTCAACAGAGGGAGTGTCAATAGAGGAGCAGCAGCAAGAGGCGGCGGTAGAAGAAGAAATTAGCTGATGAATTGACCGCCTTGCGCTTTGATATCTTTTACATCAATCACTTGTATGGCTACCAAAGAAATGATGCAGTAAGCGGTGAAATAATAAAGGCCCTCCATCACTTCTGAGTTAATGCCTTCGTCAGAAGAGGTGCCGAGGTAAGCCAAAAAGGTAGCGACGACAAAGACATCTGCCATCGACCATTTACCAATTAAGGAAACGAAGTTGTAGGCATTCAATCGGAACTTCCAGTTTTTAAAGGCCAAGACGATAAAAAGGATAACGGCTTTGAGTACCGGTACCACCACCGAAAAGATCAATATCATGGTGGCCACAAATGCATTATCGTTATCGTAGAGTAGTTCGATCCCTGTCACAACACTTTGTGTTCTATTGTATAATTCGATCTCTCCGAGGAGGGGGATGCTTGCACCTACTTTGATGTTGAGTATTGGTAAGGTCAGTCCTGGGTAAAGGCAAATCAGTGATAGGACGATCAGGCTAAGGCCTAGAATATTTCTTTTTGTCATGCTGTTCTTTCTCTCAGTTCAGACGAAATGTTTCCGCGAAAGTAACCAAGTCAATGAAAAAAGCTACCGTAAAAAGTGTCAATCCCATCAATCCATTCAGGATGACAACAATACACCTTATACGGTAGCTTTTCTTTTCTTCAATTTAATTCCCTTGGAAATTACACCAGTCCATCAGGTCAGTACCAATCGGAGAACCATCTGGTGGACTCAAGGCACTCACTGACTCATACTCTGTTGGATCATCCAAGAACTGATTGATCTTATGCACCTGCGCCAGCATAAAGGCTTTCTGAATGCCCATTTCCTGCTGAGGTTCATAGTTTGACCATTCCATTAATTTGTTCATGGCAATGGCTCTCGTTGTAGCCGACGTTTGACTGCTTGAAGCTAAGCGCATCAATGCAGTGGTGAATTGGTCAATTACGGCTCTATTCAATTCTTCGTGATAGCCATTGGTCACACTTGCCGAATTGATGGCGTCGTTGATCATTTCAATGGTCTCGCTAAGTCCCAATTGATTTGCATCCATTGCTTTTTGTTGAACCAATCGGGTAGCACGTTGTGGATTGAAAATATAGCTCATGACAGCTCCAGCAATCGTTTCTCCCGGGGCAACAGGATCAAAGTTCAATCCTGTTCTCACGTTAAAGGTTTCTCTGTTTCGCCCAAAGCCTGGAGGGCGTGGAGGAATCATGGCAATCACATGATCTGGGAAGGTCAGATTTGCCGGCTGTATCGTGTTGATCAAGGCATTGAGTGCTTCCTCTTGTTCTGCTCTCGGTACCACACGTTGTGCTGCTTGGCTATCGCCGCGTAGCTTATAGTTGTAATAGGTACCGCCAATTGCTTTAACCGCTCCTTCGAGCTGATAACGGTGGATCATGTACATCGGAACAAGGACTTCCTCCAATACAGCCATCGGTGCTCCAACTGGGATGTTTTTTTCAGAGAAGTTGTTCAATACCTCTGCTCTGATCTCCAACAATCTGTTCAATTCAGCAGCGGCACTTTTGCCATTATCCCATAGGTGGGAGTAGGGGTGTGAGCTACTGATCGGTCTGGAATCTGCATCGGTGATAAAGTATAATTCATTCTTAATTTGCTCTTCAATTAAGGCATTTAAGGCTTCTTCTTCATTCGTGCCATTAGGGAAGTCCTGATATCCCCAAGTAATAGCGGCCTTGTCCCAATCGCCAATCCCTACATCATAGGCATTGTCTAAACTGATCTTGCCATTCTTCATCTCAATCAAAGGGTGTGGATAGTCCATCACTGAAGCTCGGTCATTGTAGCTTGAAGCGTAGTTGTGCATCAGACCGATGGTATGGCCTACCTCATGAGCAGAAAGCTGTCGCAATCGGGCGATGGCCATTTTTAAAAGCTCCGGATCAGGGGTTGTTCCATTTTCATAAGGGGTTAAAAGCCCTTGCGCGATCAAGAAGTCTTGTCTTACTCGCAATGAACCTAAACTCACGTGGCCTTTGATGATCTCGCCTGTTCTCGGGTCTGTGACAGAAGAACCATAAGACCAACCTCTTGTTGAACGATGAACCCATTGAATCACATTATAACGTACATCGAGGGGGTCAGCACCAACGGGCATTTCCTCTACAAGAAAAGCATCTTCATAGCCAGCTGCTTCAAAGGCTTGGTTCCACCATCGGGCGCCTTCAATCAATGCTGATTTAATAGGCTCTGGGGCACCTCTGTCTACATAATAACGGATCGGTTCAACTGCCTTGCTTTTTTTAGCCCTAGGATTGACTTTTTCTAAGCGATGTCTTCGGGCAAATTGCTTAACAATATTTGATTCAATCGGTGTGGCATAATCCAGGTAGCTCATGGCCCCGTAGCCACTACGAGGATCTGCTTTTCTTGGCTCATAGTTATCGTCTGGCAATTGGATGAGTGAGTGATGCATGCGCACCGTTACATTACTCGCTGTTGGGGTGACAGAACGGATAAAGCCCCCTGTGGCTTGGCCTACGAAGGTGATCGTCGCTTCCAATTCCGTGTTTTGTGGAAAATTCTTGAGCATGGGAGGGTAGATCGCCGATCGGCTCGCATCCATTCTATAATTTCCTTGACGCCTGCGGCTAAGACTTGAGGCCACGCCATGTGCATCATCCATCAGCATAGGGGTCAGGTCGATCAATACGTTTCCGTCCGATTCTGCTTCCACTTTGAAACCAAACAAGACCGACTCAGCAAAGGCTTGTTCCACCGCTTTTACTTCGTCAGCGTTATCGGAATTGGCTCTATAGCGGTAGTTCGGTTGAACAAGTAGTATTTTTGGCCCTACTCGTCTAAATTCTACAATTCTTGTGTCTCCCAATTGTCCGCGATCAAGTCCGATGTCATTGGAACCAACTCCAGCGGCGAGTGAATTGACATATAGAAATTCAGTATCTAGTTTATCAATCTCCAACCAGACTTTTCCAGTTTTTTCGTCCCAATAGAAGTCGAAATAGCCTTCTTGCTTTTCAAAGTCTTTGGTTTTGTCGCTGATGCTGTTTTGTGCGATAGCTGCCGTTCCTAGAAGAAAGGATAGGGCAATAAGTAATGTTCTTTTGTACATAATGCAGTTTTAATGCGTGAAGAGCCATGAATATAATAAGTCTTTGTAAACACCACCAGACCTTTATATTTGTAAGACTCACAAACCACGAAGAATTAAGAAATATGAGAAAATTAAGCTACTTATTTATGCTTTGCTTGCTTAGTGCGGCGCTTTTCGCACAAAAGCAACCCATGACGCATGATGTATATGACGATTGGAAAAGTTTACAAACGGTAAGTTTGAGCGATGATGGCAACTGGGTTGCTTATCGTATTGCACCACAAGTTGGAGACGCCGTTTTGGAACTCAAAAACCTCAATTCCAATGAAGTAATTAAAGTTGATCGCGTATCCCGCTATGCCTTTAGTGCAAATTCTCAATTTGTTGCTGCTGAAGTGAAACCGGCCTATGCTGAAGAACGCGAACTAAAACTGAAGAAGACGGCTGCAAGTAAAATGCCGAAAGACTCGCTCTACATCATTAACCTCGCCAATGGTGAAATGACGAAAGTGGGCCGGGTAAAAAATTATCAATTACCGGATGAATCAGAAGAATGGATTGCTTGGTTGCATGAAAAGCCTTTGGCGGAGAAAAAGCCAGCGAAAAAGGTAGAAGAACCTGTTGAAGAAGCTTCTAAAAAGAAAAAGAAGAAAAAACGCAAAAGCAAAAAAGAAGAGGTTGAAGAAGTAGTTGAAGAGCCAGGAGATCCTCGAGAAAAGTCAAAAGGGACTGAATTGATCTTGTTCAACATGGCTAATGGTGAAAAACGTTCTTTCACTGGGGTAATGGAATATGCCCTTGCCAATAACGGCGCCTATTTATTTTTCGAGTATGATGAAGTAGATTCTTTGAATCCTTCTGGTATTCATGCAGTAAATACCGCTAGTGGTGAATTGATCACGTTGAGCACGGGTATGGAAAGCTACAAGAAAATGTCAATGACCGAAGATGGTAAGCGCATGGCCTTTTTTGCGACTGCCAATGATAAGGATGATGATCATCAGTACTACAGTCTAATGCACTGGATGGAAGGTGATAGTGAAGCGCAAATTGTCGCTGACACCCTTTCTAAAGGATTACCTACCAACTGGATGGTGAGCGATAACAGTAGCATTCGTTTCTCTGAATCAGGAGAAAGACTCTATTTCGGCACAGCACCTAGGCCTGTCGAATATGATTACGAAAGCGATACAACTATCCTAAAAGAGGATCGTCCCGGTGTAGATGTATGGTCTTATTTTGATCCCTACATCCAGCCGATGCAAAAGTTGCAAGCTGGACGCGAGAAGAACAGAAGCTATGAGGCTCTTTTGGGTGCAGATGGTAGCATCATTCAATTAGAAGATCCGTCTTTGGAGTCTGTTTATGTGGATTATGACAATGATATGGACTTCTTCTTAGGCGTCGACGATAAAGCATCTCGTGTACAATATACGTGGGACACTCAGTTGCCAAGAGATTATTACAAAGTAGATGTAAGAACAGGCGAGCGCAGCTTACTAGAAGAAGGAATCATTGGATTTGCTTCTATGTCTCCTGACGGTAATTACATGACTTGGTTCAATTCGGAAGACGGCCACTGGTATGCCAAAGAAATGGCTTCAGGAACCACACGTAACTTGACAGCCTCAATGGAGGTTTCATTCCAGAACGAGTTACACGATTCGCCTTCTCTGGCAGGAGGTTATGGTTCAGCTGGCTGGACGGAGGGCGATGCACGTTTCTTAGTCAATGATCGCTATGATGTATGGAGTATTGACCCCAAAGGGGCTGGTGCTCCAGTCAATTTGACACAGGGTGCTGGTCGTTCGAATAAGATCGTATATCGTTACACGAACTTAGATCGCGAAGCAGATTTCATTGACACCTCTTCTCCTGTAATTGTTTCTGTTTTTAACGAATGGACAAAAGCTTCAGGTTATGCCAAAGCAGACTTTGCTAATGGATCTACACCAAGCAATATCTTGGTTGAAGACATGAGTGTTGCTGGATTGACGAAAGCAAAAGATGCTGATCGTGCCATGTTGAGAAAATCAACTTACGAGGAGTATCCAGAAATTTACATTGCCAACAGTGTGGATGCCATGGCTTCTGCTCAGAAGATCACCGATTTAGATGCGCAAGAGGATCCTTGGAATTGGGGAACTGCTGAATTGATAGAATTTGAGTCCGGTTATGATGGTGAGGTCATGCAAGCGATCATGTACAAGCCGGAAAACTTTGATGCAAATAAGAAATATCCAATGATCGTTTATTTCTATGAAAGAAGATCGAACTCATTGCACAGTCACCCTAGTCCTGCGCCAAGTGCATCTACGATCAATATTCCATACTATGTGAGTAATGATTACGTAGTGCTTGTACCGGATATCAAGTATGAGATCGGTCACCCAGGTCGTTCTGCTGAAAATCACGTGATTCCGGCTACTAAAGCTGCGGTAGCGAAAGGATTTATTGACGAAAGCAAGATGGCGATTCAAGGTCAAAGCTGGGGAGGTTATCAAGTCGCTCATTTGGTCACCAAAACGAATATTTATGCAGCAGCAGGTTCTGGCGCGCCGGTTTCTAACATGACTTCTGCCTATGGTGGTGTCCGTTGGGCTTCCGGTATGAGCCGAATGTTCCAGTATGAAAAGACGCAGTCAAGATTGGGCGCTACCCTGTGGGAACGACCTGACCTTTACATCGAAAATTCCCCCATCTTTTCAGTGCCTGATATCGAAACGCCTCTTTTTATCATGCACAATGATGCCGATGGAGCTGTGCCATGGTACCAAGGGGTCGAGTTTTACATGTCGTTGAGAAGATTGCAGAAGCCAGCGTGGATGGTCGTCTATAACGACGAAGCCCATAACCTCCGCCAAAGAAGAAATAGAAAAGACCTTTCGATCAGAATGGGCCAATTCTTCGATCACTACTTGAAGGGAGAGCCAATGCCAGTTTGGATGGCCAAGGGCTTGCCAGCAACCTTAAAGGGTAGAACATTGGGTTATGAGTTGACGGATGAAATGCCACCGCAAACCATGAAAGAAGGCGAAAGCTTGAACATGGAGAAAAAAGGCGGACAGAATAAATAGTGATTTAGCGTCTAGGGCTCAGTGCCTAGGCGTTATACAAGAGTTAATGAATAGGAAGCCGGGGAAACCCGGCTTTTTTTATGTAGAATTTAATTCCTCTCCATGCGAAGGAGGGACTAGGGGTGGTAGGATGCTAGTTGGAAATTCAGCCCTTGTTGGTGTTGTCACCAACAAGTTCAATCTCAAGTTTATGATGTTGGTGACAACACCAACATCGGCAAAGGGGTGGTAGATGAGTGATAATGTAAATACGCACGCGTTGCAAACGCGCGCTAGCTAGTCAGAACCACCTCCAACTCCTCCTTAGAAAGGAGGAGAGTTTGATTTCTGCTTAGGAGGTCAAATATTACTTGAAATTCAACCTGTGTTTCATTAGGAAACCTGAATGTTCTGCAACAATCAATTCCCCTCCATGTGAAGGAGGGGTTAGGGGTTTTAGACATCAATACTCACCGTTCATTTAAAGATTCATGCTCCTAAAAGTGAGCACCACTTTGTTCGAAGATACGGATAGCGTAAAATACCAAAATGGAGATTCCAATAACAGGTAAGATCACTCTAACCGCTCTATTTCCTTTCTCGGGTGTTCGAACGATTTGAATTATTAAGCGTATACCATAAATGATCGCGGCAATGATTGCAATCTCTAGAAAAATGAGTTGTGAATTCCACATTTTTATTTTATTCTGGATGAGTTATGCACCACATATAATGAGCTACTGTTATTGCGATACCCACCGGACCTAGTAACCTTAATGCTGTTTTTTTAACCAGATTCTTAACCACTTTTTCAATACCCTCCTGTGCTATTTCATGTAGAGTTCCAACACCAAAATTTAGACCAAGTACCTCCAGAGCACAGTCTGCATATAGATTGTCAGTCTGAGCATAAAGTTTTTGACTAAATAAAGAATAATTCTGACTGGTTGAGTTTTGCTTTTTAAGGTCGTCCACTACCATTGCTCCTATGGCAGCTAATATGATTCGATGATCGTCGGAAGCCCCATACTGCTTTACAAGTTCTTTTTCAGTTATACCATAATAAGATAAAAGGTTTTTTGAGTTGTTTAGGATTACCTCTAAAAGCTTTATCGCATCGGTTTCACTAATATTAAAGTCTTTATAATTGGTAGCTCGAGAAAGAGTGTTCTGTATTTCTGAATCAGGTTTAATTATTGATTCAAATTCTTTCTGATTTTCAAAAAGAGAGTTCCTCAGATTTTCTTTGAGAACTTCAATTTCACCGTATGGAGTTGAATTTTCAGTTTGACATGAGTTCAGTGTTATAATTGAACCTAGGAATATCAATTTGAGTCCAAAAAGTAGAATGTAGCCGCGTGTGAATTTGTTAATTGCTTTTTTCATAGTTGTGTGTTTTTTTGTTAAAACTTTTAGATGATTATAAGAGTTTAATATGATTATATCAAATTAAAAAATAAAAATATTAATTTCACCCTTCTTAGTGATAACATCAACATCGGCAAAGGGGTGGTAGATGACTGATAATGTAAATACACACGCGTTGCAAACGCGCACTAGCTTGGGGCGCCATTTTGTTTTTTAAAGCTTGATCGATCGCAATCTCAAACTATTCAACACCACAGACACGGAACTGAAGGCCATGGCGGCACTGGCCAGCATCGGGTTCAGCATAAAGCCATTGACGGGATAGAGCAGCCCTGCTGCGATAGGAATGCCGATCAGGTTATAGATAAAGGCCCAAAATAGGTTTTGTTTGATCGTCTGTACAGTCTTTTTAGATAGTTTGAGTGCAGCAGGGACGGTTTGGAGATCCTTTCCGATCAAAGTGATCTGCGCCACATCAAGCGCAATATCGGCACCACTTCCCATCGCTATTCCCACATCAGCCACGGCAAGCGCCTCAGAGTCGTTGATGCCGTCGCCCACCATAGCCACGGTCTTGCCTTTGGATTGTAAACGCTTGATGAATGCTGATTTATCAGACGGCAAAAGCTCAGCTTTCACATTTTGAATGCCTACCTTCTCAGCCACAGCCTTTGCTATGGCTTGGTTATCACCTGTGAGTAAATAAGTGGAAATCCCTTGGTCATGGAGTTGCTGAATCGCTTTGACAGAAGCAGCTTTCACAGGGTCAGCAATGGCCAACACAGCTAAGGCTTTTTGATCATCAGCAAACCAAACCACTGTTTTTGCTTCAGAGGTCCAAGATGAAGCATATTGAGCCAATGCATCTGTTATTTCGATCTGATGATCTTTGAGTAGCTGCTCTTTACCAATGTAATAGGATTGCCCCAGGTAACTGGCTGTCACCCCCGCAGCGGTGATGCTTTCAAATTCCTTGGGTTCAATATCACCCTTCAACTGACCCTCGAAAGCATTCACAATGGCGGAGGCTAAAGGGTGTTCAGAATGCTTTTCTATGGCCACCAATAGTTCGCTTTGGCTTTTTGCCTGTTCATCTAACCATTGGATATCTACGACTTTTGGTGCACCAATGGTCAATGTGCCAGTTTTATCAAAAGCGATCGCATCCACTTGGTGTGCCCTTTCAAGACTTTCGGCATCTTTGATGAGTATGTGATGTTGTGCTCCTTTGCCTATGCCAACCATTAATGCAGTAGGGGTGGCCAAACCAAGCGCACAAGGACAAGCGATGACCAACACAGATATGGCTGCAAGCATTCCCTGAACGCTAGCATCAGTGCCTCCGAAAACAAGCCAGGCAGCAAAGGTAAGCAAGGCAATTGCCATGACAGCAGGAACAAATATCGATGCAATCCGGTCTGCTAATTTTTGAACCGGAGCTTTCGAACCTTGCGCTTTTTTGACCATTTCAGTGATCTGTCCTAGGACCGTATTTTTCCCGATTTGTGTGACTTGAAAAGTCAGACTTCCCTTTTGATTGATCGTTCCAGCAAAGAGCTTTTCGCCTGCTATTTTTTCCACCGGTATGGGTTCTCCGCTGATCATGGATTCATCGACAAAAGACCGTCCTTCGACTACTTGACCATCTAAAGGGATCGTTTCACCTGGTTTGACAAGTAAGGTGTCGTTGACTTTGATCTGCTCTATGGCTGTTTCAACTTGTTGTCCATTGATCACTTGGTGAACCGTTTTAGGCTGAAGGGCCATCAGTTTCTGAATAGCTGCGCCGGTTTTGTGTTTCGCTCTTTCTTCCAAGAACTTACCTAACAGGATGAAGGTGATGATCACTGCTGCAGCCTCAAAGTACACATGAGGTGTCAGGCCTTTGCTCAAGAGAATCTCGGGAAAGATAGTGTTGAAGGCACTGAAAACAAAGGCAATGCTCGTACTTAGCGCAACCAAGGTATCCATGTTGGCCATGAAATGACGGGCCTGTTTAATGGCATTGACAAAGAACTGTCGACCAAAGATCAATAGGACAGGCGCAGTGAGCGATAAGGAGATCCAGTTGCCCTTTGATAGATCTGGAAGGAACATGCCGATGATAAATACCGGAAAGGTCAGGATACTGGCTCCTATCAAATTGGCCTTAATGCTTTGGTATCTTTTCGCTTGTAAGGCTTGGGCGACTTCCGTGCTATCCTCATTGTCAGCCGGGACAACCAGGCGATAACCTGCCTTTTCTACTGCTTCTAGTACTTGCTCAACGGGCAAATCTTCATTGAGATCAAACGTGGCCTCATGTGTCGCCAGATTGACCTTAGGTTCGGGAATTCCTGCTGATTTGATGGCTTTTTCCACAGAGCTGACACATCCGGCACAGGTCATACCTTCAACGGGTAGGGTAATGGTTTGGATCTTTGGATCGGTCATGTGGGCTTAACAACAATGGATGTGAAATAGTGTCCTAAAATTAGGAAGCATTCTTGAAACAAGGGCAAAGGAAAAGCAACTGATGATGATTTAAGTCTATTTCCACTTTCTCATCCCGAGCGCGCCGAGGGAACAGCCCAGAATGATAGAGGAAAGCATCTAATTGGGCAGATGCTTCGGCTCAGCTCAGCATGAGAGATTAATTTTCTCTTTTATCCCGACCATGGCGGAGGGATCAGCCCAGATGGATTAAATGATCGAATAGAATAGGGTAAATGCCTTGGAAGGCGCAGCATGAGAGCTCGAAAATACGACCTCTCTCATCCCGAGCGCACCGAGGGAACAGCCCAAAATCAATAAGAGGAAGCATCTAATTGGGCAGATACTTCGGTTATGCTCAGTAACAGTCTTCGAAAACATAACCTTACCTATCTAATGTAAATACCGATAGAATACAATACGCACGCGTTACAAACGCGCGCTAGCTAGGTTGCGATTTGAGCATTGATTAAGACTGATTATTCGTTTTCTATGGAGCCAGAAAGCTTTTGTCGCTCATTGAGGATCCATAGTCGGAGCATGTCTAGCTCTTCTTGACTCACATTGGCTTCAGGATGGAAGGTGCGGTAGGCTGCTAGTGGCATCTCCATGCTTTCTACTTCTTCGATCATCTCTTCCAGCTTGTGGTCTTGTTTCTTAGCCGTGTAGCTTTGCCATTCAGAAAAATTCAAGTGTTTTCTTCCATCCTCGATATGCTCTGCGATCTTCCAATTCATTGGTGCATAATCGAAATACCATGGGTAACTCGGTTGATTCGAATGACAGTCATAACAACTGCCCTTCAAAAATTTGCTCATATCCACATTTACCGCTAAAGCGACGATTATGTCATCATTAGTAACCGGTTCCTCGATCTTCTCAGGTCTTGCAATGAATTGAATCGCCACTAAAATGACGACCAGACCCAGCACTATGTATTTGAAAGTTTTCATGTCTATACGTAAGTTAAACTTTCGATTCGACAATTCAAATCATAAAAAAAGCCCGGTGACCAACCGAGCTTCTTTGTGTGTCGCAAACTAGTTTTGTCCTTGAATTTTCCTTACGACCTCTTCTGCTTTTTCTAGTGCTTCCTGAATGGCTCTCTCTTCAAACACTGCTGGGAAGTCGGAAGAACTGGATTGACTTAGCGTTTTGACATCTATGGAGGAGGCAGCTTTTTCCAGTGAGATACCACCCTTTGCATAGTCCTCGATCAGTTTTTTGGGGATGACCATTTGGATGCTGCGTGGAAGTTTTGTTTGACGGAATCCGCTACTGAGGTCCACATTGATGATGATCACCTCATCTTGTTTTACACTCCTCAGTGTTCTACCATATTCGAGCACGTTTTCCTTTAAGGTTTGCTGAAATGCATCAAAAGCCTCAAGCAACTCTTCTTCATTTTCTTCCTCATCTTCCTCTGCCATTCGTCCGGTGACAACGGTAGTACCTGAGCTGCTGCTAGATGAACGAGCAACCACGCGGCCATTCACTACCTTGCCACCTGATGAGGTGGTGATGGTCACAGCACCTCGACCTGCTTGATAGAACTTTATATTGTACATCAGACCAAAGTCTTCAAAATAGGTATAAGTGGTTCTGCCTCTTCTTTTGAATTGACCATCGGCCATACTGCTGAATAAGTCATCCATGATACCCGCCATGATCTTGACATCTGGAGCATCACTGGTCGTGGCGTCTATGGTTTTGATCGTGATCTTTTCCTCTAGCCCTTGCTGATCTAACTTTCCTGAAAGGAAGGCATCCAGGTCCTTTTTACTCACGGAGCTCACCATACGTTTGCTCGACCTGTCAGCTCTATTCGAGAAGTAAACGGATTGCGCTGCATTGTTGCTAGGCATTTTATATTCTTTTAGGAAGGTGTAATCGATGTTCAAAGTGACTTGCTCATCGTTGGATAGTTCACTCAATAGGCTTGCATAGTTGGCCAAAAACAATAGCGATTTGTCTCTTAGCTCATCTTCCAATGCCTTATTGATCTCCTCGGCACTTTTTTCCTGCTCTTCAGCTGCTTCACCTTTTTCGATCATCTGTTCCCGAAGCACTACTCCGCTAAAGCCACGATTACTAGACATATTGAACATGACCCCTTTGCCAGGAATATGGATGCCTTCCGCAATTGAGTTGCCTAAGAAGTCGCTACTCCGTTGGTTGAACATGTCGTTGAGCACGTTTTTCAGGATCTCTATATCACGATCCATTTTGGGGAGTTCACTCAGGTCGCGTGAACGATTGAAAGTGTTTTCAAAGCCTACTACTATGGGTTCTTGACCAAGGACCATCGTGGTCAAGAAGAAGAGTAGGGTGAACATCATTGATTTGTTGTTTTTCATTTGTTGATATTTAGAGTGGTTTTACTTCTTTTTTAAATGCTTTTAAGAATGTGTCGATTGATTCGTTCTCTTGGACCAATTGGGCTAATTCCGTTGAACTGATTGTTAATGTGAGTTCGTAATGTCTTCTTTTGCTCTCATCTGAAATTTGCTTTGTTTCTGGATCAGATACTGTGAAACGGAAAACAAATCCTTCATCGGTCTTTATTTTGGGCAAATAGCCATGAAAGTCTGTAGTGAACTGCGCAAGGCACAAGCTGAGTCCATGTTGTTGTAAGCCAATGACCTCATTAGAATAAAAAGTGTCCAATAGCTCTTGATCTCCACTCGGAGTCCATTTAGATTGGTTTTCCAGGAATATGCGGGTATTTGGTGCCTCGATGTCAATCAATAAACCAGTCCCTGATTGATAGCTTACCTCTGTGGATGTGATTTGATTAAGTAATTGGGCTTCATCCCAATGTTTGAAATGGTTTTCTAGTGCCACTCGGGTGATCTCACTGTCGCGCTCGATGGCATCAAAGCTCCCCTTCATTTGTGCTTCAGCACTCCAGGCATAGACCGTCGCCCAGAGTATGATAAGATATTTTGAGTATTTGACCATTTTTATTTGTTGTTAAGACTAGCAATGACCGCATCCAATCGATCAGAAAGTCTGATCAATTCATCTTCAATATCCAGCTGATTACCGATCGTGGCATTTTCCAACTGATTGAAAGCAGCCTGAATATTTTGTAGATCTTCGATGCGTTGGGCTTCAAAATTGTTTGAAAAGTTCACTACTAGCGTGCGTAGTATGTCCCGATAATTAGCTGAGAGTTGATTACTTAAACCCATCATATCATCGATCAGGGCCTGCTTTTCAGCTGCATAGATCAATTGAGGTTGCTCGTTGATCGAGGCTTGTAAAACATCGAACTTCTGGTTCAACGTGTCTTTTTCTTCTCGCATATAAGCCATGAACTGATCAATGGTTTCCTGTTTTTCTTGTTGGATCAACGCTGTTACTTGGTCTGTTGAAAGTCCTTGATCGATCTCTTGATAGCCCATGTAAAACCCATCCTCCGTGTAACTTAGACCAAAATTGGTTTGCCAGGCAAAGGTCAAAAGTAGTAGTAGACTGGCAGCAACAGCCACAAAAGGCCGCCAATAAGCCCATTCACTTTTTCCTCTGATGGGTAGGTCGATCGCAATATCTCCTGATAAAGGCTCATCATCCAATTGACCCAACACCATGCGTGTATCATTAAGGGCTTGTAGTCTTTCCTTCTCTTTTGGATGCGCTTCAAGATATTCGGCGATCTGTGCCATTTCTTCAGCGGACGCCTCTCCATATAAGTAAGCGATCAAAGCTTCATCTGTCGGTTTAAAGCTCATAATGAATGTTTTCTCTTGTGATTTGCCATTCCTCAAGACGTTGCCTGAGGCTTCCTAATGCATAATAAAGTCTAGACTTTACGGTATTCTCTGAGATCTCCATAGCCACAGCTATTTCTCTGAGCTTCAATCCCTCGTATTCCTTCATGATCACCACCAGTCGCTGTTCCTCTGGCAGTGTGCTCAGCGCTTTTTTCAATAATGCCTTCAGCTCTTGGTTGCCATAGGCGCTCTCAGGATTTCCAAGCGTATCTACTTGCTCGATCGCCGCAATGTGTTGCTGATCTTCCTTTTTATGTACCTTCATAAAGGGAAGCACCCATTTCTTTGATTGTCGTCTGACCTCTTCATGACAATAATTAGTAGCAATGCGATAGAGCCAAGGTTTAAAACTTTGATCATCTTTCAGCTTGCTCAGGTTCTTATTCATCGAGATAAAGGTCTTCTGTGTCACCTCCATGGCCTGATCATGGTCATTGAAGTACTTCAGTGCAAAATTATAGATCCGCTTTTGCCATAATTTGATGAGTTGGTTGATGGCCACAACATCTCCATTACGGGCTGCTGTGATCAAAAAATCAGATGATGGCATAAGGTCTACTTGTTTCATTTTCGACTTGTCATGTTTAGGATGTACGCTGCAGGCAAAAAGTTTGATGAAGCTCAAAAAACTTCTTGTATGTTGAAAGCATGAGGGAAGTCAGACACTTTGATGACAAGAATGGATTGAATTTTGCCTGAACCTTAGTAATTTGTTGTCTTAAATTTTTATGCCATGAAGCAGTTCAAGAACTACTTAGTTATTCTAACATTTTTCTCCTCTTTTGGTCTTTTTGCTCAAACGCAGTATGAGTTGGCCAGCACGGGAAACAAAATTCAAGTGATCGGTACCTCAAACTTGCACGATTGGGAGTTGGTATCAGAGCAAGTGAAAGGCAATGCAGAATTATATATCGAGGATGGCAAAATTACTGGGATCAAAAAAGTGGTCGTTACCCTCGAAACAATGTCTTTAGAGAGCGAGAAGAATGGCTTGAACAAGAATGCTTACCGAACCATGAACGCTGAGGCAAACCCCATCATTTCTTTCATCGCGTTTGACATGGGACCTAACGGAGAAGCAAGTGGTATCTTAAATGTTGCTGGATATGATAAGGACATTGATTTTGCCTATACCTATGAATTTAAAGAGGGTAAGTTGTTTGTCTATTGCGAAAGTGATGTAACCTTTTCAGACTTTGACATGCAGGCGCCTAGTATTTTGGCAGGCACCATCAAAACAGCTGAAGATGTTCAGTTAAAAATGCAATTCGTTCTGGTGACCGCGTCAAAACCATGACATAAGTCAATCCTTTGCATGACGCCCATCAAATCAATTTCCTTTTGAGTATGGTAATTTCATCTCAACAAAAGGTAAGGCGTCATGAAGAATTTAAGAATAGTCAGTTTAGTTCTCTCCTGTTTTGTGGTCTTTACGCTACAAGCGCAGGAAAAATATGTCATCGTTCCAGATGCTGGTCATATGGTATTGAGTGGAACGTCTAACACCTCAGATTGGATGCTCAAATCATCTGAACTTGAAGGTGATGCACAACTTGTTGTTAAAGAAAACAGTCTAACCAATATTTCGAGGGTCATCATTAATGTCGATGCAGAAACCATCGCCAACGAGAATAATAAGCGAATGAGTAAAAAGGCTCATCGCGTATTACGAGCCGATGATAATCCAACCGTTACGTTTTTTGCGTATGGTTTTTCTAAAATTGGAGACGGGCCCAAGAAGATCAAAGGAAACATCAGTATTGCCGGTAGAAATGCCGACATCCTATTCGAGTTTACATCAAGAATTGAAGAAGGTGTAGTTTGGATCATCGCGGAATCAGATCAGGCAAAGTTTAGCGACTTTGGCTTAGAGCCGCCTGAAGATTTCGGAGGTGCCATTAAGTGTCACGATGAAATGAAAATCCAGGTACAGTTGCCTTTCATGCTACCGCATGAAGCGAAATCAAACTAGACCCAAAAAGCCTCTGAACGAGGCTTTTTTTATCTCTCTACTTTTCTAGTCTTCATGTTGTATTTTCCTCCTTTACGGAGCAGGTGGAAGCGCTCTTTACCCTCTTCGTTTTGAATAAAGGCCCTTTTGTTTTGATCCCAATGTGTGCCATCGTAGATCAATACATAGCTTTGGCCGATCACCTCAAAAGAATTCCCGGAAACGAGCATGGCTGTATTCTCATCGATTGCAATGCCCAATAGTTCAGGATAGGCATTGATGATCTCGAACATGTCATAGTGCCTGTTTCTCGCCAGCGTATGCTGATCGATTGCGATGTCCTTGACAAAGGCCATGCCCTCTTCATGATCACCCATCATGATGGTGTTCGTTTGAGTGTCTCCACGTGCCAAATACGAGCCTTGGATGCTTGCACCAGCCGAAGAGCCACCAATTACGCCGCCTCTGGCGAGAAGCGCATCTAATTTTTCATGCACCAAGGTGTTTAAGTAGGCATCAGCCAATCGCCACTGACGTCCTCCAGGAAAATAAACCCCACCAGCCTTATCAATCACGCTTGCAAAGGCTTCCGTATCGGCCTCTGCCGGATCAGTGGTGTGTAAAACAGAGACCTCAGCTGCGCCTCTTGCTTTCCATTGTTTGATCAAGCCCGTTCTTCGCTGCTCATTGACCTCATATCCGCCAGCGGTCGGGATGATGACCACATGGGCTTTGCCTTTGCCTCCGGCGAGCTCAATGAACTGATTGAAAACGGCAGTATCTCTTAAGGCACCACCTGCAATGATTAAATGTCCGTTTTCAGGTCCTGTGGTTTGCGCGTTGAGCGTTATGCACAAGAGTAAGATGACCGACGTTAGAATAAGTTTTTTCATTTTTTCATTTGATTGATGACATCCTGATAGAACAAATCCACCCACCGCCGATACATTTCTCCTGAAGGATGAAGTCGGTCCGATGCAACCAGTTCCGGCGAAGCTTTGGCCTCTCTTGAAATGGGAGTGATGTCATAATAGGCAATGTCGTATTGTTCACAGATCTCTTTCGACACCGCATTGTATTGGTCTAAGGCTTTTCCGATTTCTTCTTCTTTTGCTGCGCCAAAAGGGGTTTTTCCATAGTCGGGGATCGAGACCACAAAAACATGGGCTTTGTTTCCACCGGCTTGTGCGATGGCCATTAGAAGTAACTCTTCAAACTCAGGTGCAAAACTTTCCACTGATCTGCCTTGGTACTGATTGTTGACACCAATTAATAAGGAAACCATGTCATACGAGGTTTTCAAATCATTCGCTTCATCGATGGCTTGTTTCAACTGATCGGTTCGCCACCCTGTGGTGGCAATGATGCGAGGAGATTGCACCTGGATTCCATTATCAGTCATTTTCTTAGCTAGCTGAACCGGCCAGCGTTGGTCTTCAGCAACGCTTTCACCAATGGTGTACGAATCGCCGAGTGCGAGAAAAGTTAAAGAGCGGTCTTGCATAATATCTGAACTTGAGGCACAGCCATAAAATGCTAATGCGATGAAAAGAAGAAAATGTCTCATGTTGACTTGGTTGCGAGCGAATATAAACCTTAACGCACTAATCTGCCAACTCTCTTAGGTCGACAGGCACTACACGGCTCACACCTTGTTCGATCATGGTAATGCCATAAATGATATCGGTGGAGGCCATGGTGCGCTTATTGTGTGTGACAATAATGAATTGTGACTCATTCGAGAACTTCTTAATGATGTTGTTGAATTTGTCGATGTTCGCATCATCGAGCGGGGCATCTACTTCATCGAAGATACAGAAAGGGGCTGGTTTCAACAGATAGATCGCGAAGAGGAGCGAAGTGGCGGTAAGTGTTTTCTCACCCCCAGACAATTGGTTGATGGTCAATGGTCTTTTGCCTTTTGGTTTCGCCATGATCTCGATGGCAGATTCCAATGGGTTGTCTGGGTCTGCCAACTTGAGGTCGCAGTCATCTTCATCGGTGAAAAGCGATCGGAACACATTGATGAAGTTGTCTTTGATCTTCGCAAAGGCATCCATAAAGGTTTCCCGCGCAACCGTATCAATCTCAAGGATGGTGGTCATCAAGGAGTCTTTTGCCTCGATAAGGTCATCGCGTTGCTCGGTAATAAAGGTGTGGCGTTCTTTAATCTCGTCGTAAGCTTCCATGGCCATCGGATTGATTGGCCCCATGCGTTCTAGCTTATCTCTTTTCTTAAGTACATCGGCCTGCAGTTCTTCAACGCTTCGCGCGTCTTCAATTGCTGTTTCGGAATTCAGAATTTCATCCAAATCAATATTGAACTCCACCGATAAGCGCTCTTTAACGGAGTTGAGTTCCAATTTGGTCTCATTCAATTTGTTCTGAAGTTCCATTAGCAGCATGTCTGCATTCTCTCGCTTGTGCTGCAGTTCACGTAATGTCTTGTCCGCAACATCTATATCTCCGCGATGAGCATAGTATTCCTTTTCGGCCTCGTTAACCCCTTTTTCTATTCCTTCTTTTTCATCATACATGCCAATGAGTTCGTCTTCATTGGTTTCAGAATTGGAGATGAGGTTTTTTATTTCTCCTTCGTTCTTTTCTAGTTCTTGGTGGTTTTTCTCAATGCGCTGTTTACTGCTCTCAAAGGCCGTTTCTTTATAGGAGATTTCCTGTTTGATGCTTTCAAGCTTATTTTCTTTTTGATGGAACAGGATGTTTTGCTCATTGAATACTTGCGACTTCTCAGCCAGCAACTCATTCTCTTTTTTGGCTTTCGTAGCCAGCTCTTCAATGGTTGCCTCCAAGCTGTTAAAGGCCTGTTGCTCTTCCCTTATCCGAGGGCTAATGGCTGTTAATTCCTCTTTTAGCGTATTGATATTTTTGCTGATGTCTTCACGCTTTGTCGCATGACTTGAAAGCATTTGACTGATCTGCTCTTTTTTTGTTTTGATGGAAATGTATTCTCCATTGATCTGGTTGTAGGCTTGTTGCAGCCCTTCAATCTCTGATTTGAAGGTGTCTGATTTCAGTCGAGCCAGCTCCCGTTGTTTTTCATCCAAACGATCTTTGATGTCTACCGATTGGGCTTCCAATTTTTTGATCTCTTTTTGAAGTTTTTCGAGGTTTTTTGCCCGCCCGATTCTTTTGCCTTCAAAAAGCCCAACAGAGCCTCCTGAGATACTGAACTTTCGTTTCGTGTACTTGCCACTCTCGGTAATGAAAACGGCTTCTTCGTCTATCGGAATCTCGCCTGGTCCGCCTTTTACGATGAATACGTTCTCTAGGAGATGACTGATTAGTCGTTTATATCGGGCATCATATTCGACGATTTCAGTAGCAGGGATGGCGTTATCAAAAATTTTAGAGCTCTTGGGCTCGTAATGGTCAAAGGCATCGAGGATGAAAAAATTTGCTTTTCCTCGTGAAGCATCACTAAGGATGTTGACGGCTTCAAATGCCTGACGCTCGTTGTCTACAATGTAATAATTCATGTATGACTCGAGATAATTCTCAATGGTCACACGATATTTTTCGTCACATGTCAGCACATCAGAGAGGAGAGGAGCTTGCTTATTCCAATTGGCCTTCTTTTTCAAGAACTTAATGGCCTCAGGAAACCCTTCCAAGTTTTCAACCAAGGATTTGGTCAGGTTGTATTCATTGTTTTTGGCATCAAGGGTTCTGCCTACTTGGGTCAGCTCTTCTCGAATGACTTGGATCGTTTCCTCCGTTTTCTGCGTGGTATTCCGGTGCTTTTCCTCTTCTTTTTTTCGTTTGGCTAGGTGGGCTTCTTTTTGTTCAAGTTCAAGTTCAAGTTCACGGATACGTTTATCAAAGCTTTCTACATGCTGCGCCTGCTCTGAAGTATCTGTTTCCGTTCGCTCAAATTCAGTGCTTAAGGCATTCAACTGAATTTCTTTGATCTCTTGTTCTTTCTTGAGTTGGTAGAGCTGCTCTCGATGTTGTGCTAAGGCACTGTTTTGGCTTTGAAATGCCTCTTGGTCTCTTTCGGCAATTTGCTTTTGCTCTTCATAACCGGTACGTAGCTCGGCGAGTCTTTTCTCTACAGCGTTAACTTCTTTTGTTATGGTTTCTTGCTCATTACGAAGGCTTTCCAAACTAAAGGCTGCCCGTTCGTTACTTTTTTTATCCGCTTCGAGCTGTTCTCTGAGGTTATCACTTTTGTCTTCTAGAAAGGTCAGTCGTTCGTTTTTGATCTTGCGATCACTCTCAAACTGCCTGATCTTGTGTACGTGCTCATTTAAGGTGCGTTGGCGAGTGGCTAAGAGCTTTTCTTTGCTGACGAGATCTACTTTCCCTTTTTCAATTTGCGCTTCTTGAGAAGCGATCTTTTGGGTGATCTCAAGCTTTTTGTCATTCTCTTGTGTCACCTGTTTTTCGATGTTCTGCTGTTTCTCTTTTTTGTCGGCAACAGCTTTGCGTGCATAGGCAATACTTTCTGTTTTGTATTCCTCTTTGATTTGGTAATAGCGTTCAGCTTGCTTGGCTTGTTTTTCAAGTGATTTGAGGTTTTTTTCAATCTCGAAAAGCAGGTCTTCCACACGGTCGAGGTCATCATCCGTGTCTTTTAGTTTTTTGAGTGTTTCTTTTTTACGCTTTTTGAATTTTGAAATACCTGCAGCCTCTTCAAAGAGCTCCCTTCTTGAATTGTCTTTGTCGTTGAGGATGTCATCGACCATTTTCAATTCGATGATGGCATAGCTATTCGACGCAATACCAGTGTCCATAAAAAGGTTTGTGATGTCTTTTAAACGACAGCTAACGCCGTTGAGCAAGTATTCACTTTCACCGGAACGGTAATAACGCCTGGTGATGGTGACCTCAGTATATTCTGTTGGAAGCAGGTTCTTGGTGTTCTCGAAGGTGAGGGAAACTTCTGCGAGTTGTGTGGGTTTGCGTTTCTTCGTTCCATTGAAGATGATATTTTCCATTTTCTCGGATCGGAGCATGCGCGTTTTCTGCTCACCGAGTACCCAGCGGATGGCGTCCACTACATTTGACTTACCGCAACCATTGGGCCCCACAATGCCTGTGATCCCTTCATCAAAATTGATCACAACGCGATCTCCAAAGCTTTTAAATCCCTTAATTTCGAGTTTGGTGAGTTGCATTCAGTAGCAGTTCTAACAGAAGGTATAGCAAGCAAAATTAGAATAAATCCTTAGATTTGCTAATACCATGGATTTCGACTTTTCTACACTTTTGTATATCCTTTTCGCAGTTGTTTATTTCGTTCTTTCACGCGGAAAGAAGAAGGAAAAGAAGCAATCGAGGCCATCGACTACGGCAAGTGAAAAGCAAGCGCAGCCAAGACAAGAGTCAACACGGCGTCCGACTTTCGAAGAGTTACTAGAAGAATTTACAGGAGTGAAACCCGTTCTAGAGCAAGAGGAACAACAACCCACTCTGGCACCAATCAAAGTCGAAACACCGAAACAACCGAAAAGACAGGAGCGTCCTCTAGCTTCAACCTATGATAACCGATCACATCGATCGATGGATACCAGCTTCGGGCGCTTTGAAGCATTTGAGGATGTCAAAGCGAAAGAAAGCCTGCTAGATGACCTCAGGAACCCTGATACGGCCCGAAAAGCATTCATCTATTCTGAGATTTTTAAGCGGAAATATTAGCTCTTTTTAAAGGTAATGGGCAGTGTGATTCTACTATCAATTCGCTCACCATTCGCAACGGCCGGATTCCAAAGACTTGACCGTTCTAAGGCTTGAATAATGGCTCTTTCTGTATTGTAGCCCAGGGCTTTGTCGAAGTATAGACCTTCCAGTTTACCTCTCTTATTCACAGTAAAAGAGATCTGAACCTCGCCTTCGATATTCGCTTTCAATGCTGCCTCAGGATATTGGATGTTTTCTTCTAAAAATTGATTCCAATCTTGTATGCCACCAACAGGAGAGGC
>ENA-OUOG01001131-OUOG01001131.1-marine-metagenome-genome-assembly--contig:-NODE-1131-length-32084-cov-6.204174_pt1 | contig 32084 bp, 16 predicted proteins | sample MGYA00248635_ERZ508505 | MGnify/ENA primary metagenome ERZ508505 (study PRJEB26176, sample SAMN06267871) | marine metagenome | isolation source: Saanich Inlet, British Columbia, Canada | place: Pacific... | reverse complement strand
AAGGCTGATGCCGCCGCGAAGGCTGAGCGCGACGCCGCCGCGGCTGAGAAGGCGAAGGCCGATGCCGCCGCGAAGGCTGAGCGCGACGCCGCGGCGGCGGAGAAGGCCAAGGCGGCTGCTGCGGCGAAGGCTGACAAGGCTGCCGCGTCCGCGGAGAAGGCGAAGGCCGATGCCGCCGCGAAGGCTGAGCGCGACGCCGCGGCGGCGCAGAAGGCGAAGGCCGATGCCGCCGCGAAGGCCGAGCGCGACGCCGCGTCCGCGGAGAAGGCGAAGGCTGACGCGAAGGCCCGCGCGGAGCGCGTCGCCGCCGCGGAGAAGTCGAAGGCTGAGCGCGAGGCTGCGTCCGCGGAGAAGGCGAAGGCTGCGGCGGAGGCTAAGGCTGCGCGCGAGAAGGCTGCCGAGTCCAAGAGCCTGGAGGATTCGAAGCGCGCTCGCGCCGAGAAGGCTGCCGCCGAGAAGGCTGCCGAGGCGAAGGCTCGCGCGGAGCGCGATGCTAAGCGCGAGGCTGACCGCGTGAAAGCCATCGAGGCGCGCGCGGCGGAGCAGGCGAAGGACGCCGAGCGCGTCGCTGTTATCGCCGAGAAGAAAGCAGCGCTCGTGGCGAGCGAGAAGGCGAAGGCGGCTGAGATTGAAGCCGCGCGTCTCGCCGCGATCGACGCGAAGCGCGCCGCCGCGGAAGCCGCGAAGGTGGCCAAGGAGCGCGACCTCGCCGCCGAGTCCGAGGCGCGCGTCGCCGCGCTGCTCGCGCGCGCCGAGGCGAACAAGGCTGGCGCGGGAAGCGCCGCGCAGGATGTCGACTTCAGCGATGTCGGTAGGCAGTTCCGCGAGTACGCCGAGCTCGGCGAGTACTCCGCCGAGGCCAAGGCGGCGAAGGCCGCCGCCGAGGCGGCGGAGGCGGCGGAGCGCGCCGCCGCCGAAGCGGCGGCGCAGGCCGAGGCCGAGGCCGAGGCGGAGCGCGCCGCCGCGGCGGCAGCCAAGCCCGAGGCCGACAAGGCCGCCGCGAAGGCGGAGAAGGAGGCGGCGGCGAAGGCGGCGGCGGAGGAGCGCGCCGCCGCCAAGGCGGCGCGCGACGCCGAGAAGGCTGAGGCGGCGGCTGCGAAGGCGGCTTCGAAGGCAGAGGCGGCGGCGAAGGCGCCGTCCGACGCCGAGAAGGCTGAGAAGGCTGCCGCGGCGAAGCGCGCGAACGAGGCCAAGGTGGAGGCTGAGCTCGCCGCCAAGAAGCGCGCCGCGCAGGAGGAAGCCGCCGCGCGCGCCCAGGAGAAGGCGGCCAAGGAGGCGGCGCGCGAAGCCGAGAAGGCGCGCGCGGCGGCGGACGCCAAGGCCAAGTCCGAGGCGATCCGCGAGGCGGAGAAGGCGAAGGCTGAGGCTGCCAAGGCGGAGGCCGATGCTAAGGCGCAGGCTGCGCGCGAGAAGGCTGCCGCGGACGCCGCGGAGGCTAAACGCGTCGCCGCCGAGAACCTCGCGGCTTCGCGCGCCAAACTCGCCGCCGACGCCGCCGCCGCCAAGGCGAAGCAGGAAGCCGCCGCCGAGGCGGCGCGCGCTAAGATCGCCGCCGAGGAAGCGCTGATCCCGGCGATCCCCGTGCGCCCGCCCGCGCCCGCGCCCGCGCAGACCGTGCCCGCGGCGGCGTCGAGGCCGGCGCCGTCCGTCGCGGTGGCCCCCGCCAAGCCGGCGCCTAAATCGGAGCCCAAGAAGGCGAAGAAGGCGGCGCCGGCGAAGGCGCAGGAGGACGACCTCGAGACGTTCCTCGCGCTGCCGACGCTGATCCTGTTCTGGGTCGTGATGTACGCCGTGCTCAACGAGGAAGAGGAAGATTAAGGCGTTTAGACGCGCGCGCGTATCGCTATCTATATATACGAGAAAGTACATACGGTGAAGGTAATACACACGTCGGAAGAGGACTACGTCTCGTCGAGCGTCTTCGTCGCGCGCGCATTTGACATGACCTTCCGGTTGAAGGTGCCTTTTTTTCTCGGACTTCGTCGATCCTCGTCAAAAAGCTTCCGAAAATGGTCGTTATTAGTGGAGCACCAGTCTCCAAAATTGGAAAATCCACTTTTTCGTAGTAGTGACTTTTTTCTGTTACCGCGTCCGAGATGCCGCGCGCGTCACACGACGGCGCGCACGTCGACCTTCGGAGCGTCCGCGCGAGCCCAGAGGTGCGGGGAACCGTCACCCGCGCGCCAGCACACGAGCTCCGCGGCCCCACCGCGGCGTGTCTTTTTCGAGCCCGCGGGGGCGCGCGCTACCGCACTCGCGCGCGCGCGCGGTTGATTTCTCGGCCGCGGCCGAGTCTCGTTTCCGAGCGCGGACGTCGGGCGGTCGCGCGGCTGCACGGCCACCATGCCTTCCCTGATGGAGCGCTTCAAGGAGAGCGTCGCGGATGCCGTGGCGTACAAGACCGTGAAGTTGGTCAAGACGTACGACAAGACGCTCATCATGATGCACCTGTTCTTCATGTCGTGCATCACCATCTTCACCTTCTTCTCCATGATCGTCTCGCACAACTACATGAAGTTCGAGGTGCCGACGACGGTGGTCACGACCAAGATGGAGTCCTCGGACTACGCCGCCGCGGCCGGGGGCTCGTTCGCGGACCTGGGGTACTGCGCGGCCACGCCGGGAGGCAACGAGTTCGTGGACATAGTCACCTGGGGCGGGCAGACCTTCGCGGACCCGCAGTGCGTGGACCATCTAATCGCGCCCGAGTTCACGAAAGTGGGCGTGCAGGATGTGTGGCTCAACACGCATTTCCGGCAGACCGCGGTGACTCGAACGTGTTTAAACGCGAACAATAACTCGTTCGTCGCGGGCGGGGACTGCGTGACGACGGAAACGCTGGTTAACGACGCGTTCATCGCGCGCCCTGAATTGCTAAAGCTGGTGTTTTACGTCAACGTCGAGACGTCGTTTGGGATGCGCGCCGCACCGGATGAGCTCACCGTGAACTTCCCCTCCGGTCGCGTTGTGAAGCACCGCCCATCATCGGACGGGTCCGCGCTGGAGCTGACGTACGGGGAGATTTTGGAACTCGCCGGGATCGAACTCAACGCCACGTCGCCCACCGCGACCGGCAAAGGGGCTGTGTACCTGGAGAAAAGAGCGCCGCACCGGCTGATGGGAAGCAAGTTAAGGCTTGTGTTCACCACCACCAACGTGAACCCCGATCCGTGGCGTCCGTTCGACACGACTTTGCGCACGGAGGTTACGGTGAAGCACGACACGACCTCTGAGCGCATGGGGCCGGGCACGGAGGTGATCTACACGGGGTCGCTCACCCCCGCGGCCGAAACGCCGGGCGCCACGCTGCACACGCACGACGAGTCGTTCATCACGCGCGACTGGGCGGGGACGTACATCGAGTACCAGAGCGAGGGCGACGTGGGCGAGGTGGACCTGATCACCACCATCAACGCGGTGACCAACGCGTTCGTGCTGATCGGCATGGCCACCTTCGTGGTGGACTTCATCGGGCAGCTCATCTCCAGCTCCTTCTACGACGACAAGTACGAGGACGACGGCGAGCGGCTCATCCTGGAGGACATCGCCGAGCACCTCGAGAACCCCTCGCACCCGTCGGTTCCCTTCGACCCCAAAAACCTGAGACTGGTGAACGACGACGATCAGCCCGGCATGTCCTACGAGAACGCCATCTACGACCTGCAGAGCGAGCTGGCGGACGTCCGGGACCAGCTCTCGCTGATTCCCGAAGAAGAGGCGGACTTCGTCGAGGGGTCCGCGCCGGGGCGGCTCCCCGACCACGGCTACCCGGGCTTGCTTCTGGTGGAGGAGTTTTCGGAGCAACACATCATCGCGTACAAAGAAGCCAACGCGGGCGCCGAGCCGGCGCCCGCCATCGTGCCGCTGCACCCGGGCGCGCAGATGCTCGGGCGGGGCGTCGGGAACGTGCTCTCGAAAGCCGTGAGCAGGCAGCAGTTCACGATGACCGTCGTGCGGGACAAGGTGCGCATGAAGGCTCTGCGCGAAGGGCCGGGGTACATGCGCGAAAGCGCGCGAGACGGCAGCGGGCGCTTCGACGCGCTCCGCGCGACCAAGTCGGTTGTGCTCACCGTGGGCGACCGCGTGTGTTTCCGCCTGCGCGAGGGCAAGATGGGAGGGCACCTGGGCATCTACCGGATAGACACGGAGGCGCCGCCGGTGAAGAGCTGGTTCAGCTTCATGGGGTGTTGAGGGGAGAGAGATTCGACGGGCGCCGCCTTAGCACGACTTAGAAAACAAACGCCCTTAGAGTCCGACGCCAACCGCGCGACGCGCCGCGAAAAGCGCTTTTCGCGACAAGTCTTCTTCCTGCGCTCAAATCAGACACCTCGTGAAACGGGGGCGTCGGATACCTCTCAACACTTGTCGTCGCACACGCCACCGACCACTCACGATGGCTTTCGCCCTCCGCGCCGTGAACTCCCTCGCCGCCGCCGCGCCCCTGCGCGCGGCGGCGCGCCGCTCCGCGCGCGCGCCCGCCGCGCGCGTCGCCGTTCGCGCGATGGCCGACGAGGCCCCCGAGGCCCCCGAGGGCGTCGAGCAGCTCATCGACGTGCGCGTCGGCAAGGTGATCAAGGCGTATAAGCACGAGGAGGCGGACAAGCTGTACGTCGAGGAGGTGGATGTCGGCGAGGCTGAGCCCCGCCAGATCTGCTCCGGACTCGTGCCGTACATGAACGCCGAGGTACGCGCCGCGCATTCCGCGCCAGACCCGCCAAGCTTGCCCGCGTCGCGCCGCGACACCCCCGCCAGACGCATCTTATCGCGACGGTTCACACCGTGTGAAAATCCGCACCGAAGCCCTGAAACCTGCTTCACGCGCGCTGTCTTTCGCGCGCGTCGCGAAACGCTCGCGCTTTTTCTGACGTTTTCTCCCACTCGCTTTTTCTTTTTTCTTTCTCGCCGGAGCAGGACATCGAGGGCCAGCTCGTGGTGGTCCTCGCGAACCTCAAGTCGCGCAACATGGCCGGCGTCGCGTCGCACGGCATGCTCCTGTGCGCGTCGGACGACTCGCACGAGAAGGTGGAGCTCCTGGTGTGCCCCGAGGGTGCCGTGCCCGGCGAGCGCATCAAGTTTGGCGCCTGGGACGCGGAGCAGGCGGAGGCGCACACTGAGAACCAGATGAAGAAGAAGAAGACCTGGGAGAAGGTGGCGCCCGGCCTGCGCACCACCGACGGGTGCGTCGCCGCGTACAAGGATCTGGAGATGGTCACCTCCGCGGGCGCCGTGACTTGCAAGTCCATCGCGGGCGGGACCATCGGTTAGGCGGGGGGACGCGTCGATTGGTGATTCTCGAGATGTTGATGATGCTAAAAAAGCAGAAAATCGTGTCGTCGCGCGAAAAGAAAAACTCGAAACTCGCCGTCTCTCGCCCGTTGACGTTCACTTCGCGCGCGCGCGCGGGTCCGCGCGTGCCATGGGTTTCGCGGTGGAAGAGCCTCTGCAGCCTTTCATGGGGCGCAAAGAGAGGCGCCGCTCGAGCGCGGGGAAGCTTTTCCTCGGAGGTACGCCCCCCCCTCGTCGCGGCGCGCGTCGCGTTCGGCGCGACGTTCGACGCCCATCTGACGCCGTCGCCTCGCGTTCGCGTCTCTCCCTCCTCTCCCTCCTCTCCCTCCTTAAACGCCCAGACCACTGCGACTTGCGTTCGTCCCCCGAGGTGGTGAAGCTCCTGGCGAAGCACGGCGAGCCCCCCGTTGTGCTCTTCTCCGAGGAGGTGCTGAAGATCAACAGGCGAGGCGAGGCTGTGCCTCGCATCATGCTCGTCGCCGCGAACGCGGTGTACCTGCTGGACGCCTCGACGCGACGCGCGCGGCGCAGGATGGCGACGCGCGCGCTTTCGTGCGTGCGCATGTCCGAGTTCGCCGATAACTTCCTCGCGCTGGTGTGCCCCGCTGAGTACGACGTGCTGCTGGTGTGCTCGAGGAAAATCGAGGCCGTCATGGCGATGCGCGACGCCAAACGCGCCATGAGCGGGGCGAGCGCGGGCGACAAAGCCGCGGGCGACAAAGACTCCTTGCCGGTGGAGATTGGCGCGTCGTTCGTGTACGCCGCGGGCGCGGATGCGACCAAGCGCGTGACGTTCGTGCGGCTGGAGAACGGGGAGGTGGACACCACGATACGCGACGCGACGTGAGGCTCGCCGCTAGGGTCGTACACGGTCGCGATTGCGATTGGGACTCTAGTACCGGGACGCGTTTCGCGAACGCGATGACGAAATTATTCACGAAACTCCCGGAAAGTACGCGCGCGTCTCGCGCGACGCCGTCGCCGCCTGGTCGCCGCGCTTCCCGCCTCTTCTCCGACCGCGGAAAAACTTCTTCTCGGTACGCCGTTTTCGTCGTTTCGCCTTTCTTTTGAACACGACATCCGTCATCATCCGGGTCCGACCTTGGGAATGTCGTGGTGCTCGCTGAGCTTGGAGAGGTACTCGTTGAAGTCCTTCACCTTGTCGCGGTGCGACTTGCTCGCCATGGAGCGAATCAGCTTTTCCTGGGTCTTCGCAGCCTGCTCGTCGAACCGCCGCTCCGCCGCCGTGCGCGTGTCCGCCGCGGGCGGAGGGACGGACCCGCCCTCGGCGACCGCAGCGTCCAGCGCCTCGGCGTCTCTCTCTTTCTGCGAAGGTAGCGGACGAGGGAAGGCGCGAAGTCAGACCTAGTCGTGCGAGTGCGCGGTGAAAAGCGCGGAAAGTGCGATGTTGCGCGTCGTGGGCGGGGCGGAACCGGGCGTCTCCACGTACATCCTTGTGCTTATCCTTCTTCTTCTTCTTCTTCTTCACGCCCCCAGCGGCGGGGACCCCGCCCTTGAGCTTCAACCCGCCCTTCACCACGTGCTGGTACGACTCGCTCATCTCGCGCGCGTGATTGAGTGCGCGCTCGCGCCGGTGAGTCGGGGAAACGTCGATCGATCGAAAAACTGACATTCGTTCCCTTTCGAACGACGTTTGGTTTCAGTTTCAACCCTCGACCGCTTTGGCGCGAAACTGTTGACGACGCAGACACGCCCTTTCGAAGGCGAAACAGAACGCGTTCCTTTTGCCGCGTTTGATCGACTGTGACGCGGCGGTTCGCTCTCGGGCGCGCCACAGCGAGGCGACGCGAACGCATCACTTCGGGCCGCGAAACGTTTCTCGGACGTGTCAACGCGACCTCGCACGCGTTTCCGTCCCCCGATCGTCGTCGCGAGGGTCTCGGTGAGGGCACGAACGGCACGCTCCGCTTAAGCGAGTGTCTGGATTCCCGCAACGACTACGAGTTTCCCGGCTCTAGAAGAACTCCGGTGACCGACTCGTCGATCGCAACGCGAGCAGTTGCGCGAGAGGCACGATGTCGAGCGGATTAGAGCTCCGCGTGGGTAACAAGTACCGCCTCGGTCGTAAGATCGGGAGCGGCTCGTTCGGCGACATTTACCTGGGTACGTCCGCGGAACGCATTCCCAGATTGGGCACTCTGCGCGTCCTCGGACGATGTGCATGCACGCGCGCGGGGGGAAATTCTCACCTCCCAGCCTTCGCCCGCGCGCCTGGCGGACCCGCACTCGCGGAACGCGGACTCACCGACGTCGTTCCTCCCTCTTCCCTGCCCGCAGGCACGCACATTCAGACCGGCGAGGAAGTTGGCATCAAGCTGGTGCGTATCGCGCGCGCGCGTCCCCCCGAGGAAACCCTAGGGGCTGCAGTCACAGCGAACGCGCGAGAGCTTTTTTTCTCGTCGGATTTTTCTCCGACGCGATCCGCCGCGCCGCGGCGGATCTCGGCGACCCTCCCGACTCGCCCCTCGTCACCTCCGAACGACCGAACGGTTCGTTCCGCCACACGACTCGCCACAGGACTCACGCGGACGACGACTGACCTCTCTTTCTTTTCGCGCCTTATTCGCGTTCGTCGTTAAATCGTTTGAAAAACGCAGGAGTCGGTCAAGACGAAGCACCCGCAGCTGTTGTACGAGTCGAAGCTGTACAAGATCTTGCAGGGCGGCACGGGCATCCCGAACGTCCGGTGGTTCGGCGTGGAGGGCGACTACAACATCATGGTGCTCGATCTGCTCGGTCCGTCTTTAGAGGACCTGTTCAACTTTTGCAACCGCAAGCTTTCGCTCAAGACGGTGCTGATGTTAGCGGATCAGCTGGTGAGCCGCATCGAGTACGTGCACTCCAAGTCGTTCATCCACCGCGACGTGAAACCGGACAACTTCCTGATGGGCCTCGGCAAGCGCGCGAACCAGGTGAACATCATCGACTTCGGCTTGGCGAAGAAGTACCGCGACCCGAAGTCGCACCAGCACATCCCGTACCGCGAGAACAAAAACCTCACCGGCACGGCGAGGTACGCTTCCATCAACACGCACCTCGGCATCGAGCAGTCGCGGCGCGACGACCTCGAGTCGCTCGGGTACGTGCTGATGTACTTTCTGCGCGGCTCGTTGCCGTGGCAAGGTTTAAAGGCGGCGACGAAAAAGCAAAAGTACGAGAAAATCTCGGAGAAGAAGATGAGCACGCCCATCGAGGTGCTGTGCAAGGGCTTCCCCCCCGAGTTTGTCACCTACTTCCAGCTCTGCCGCTCGCTGCGGTTTGAGGACAAGCCGGATTACTCGTACGTCCGCAAGCTCTTCCGCGACTTGTTCATCCGCGAGGGGTACCAGTACGACTACGTCTTCGACTGGACCATCCTCAAGTACCAGCAGACGCAGGCGCTCACCAGACCCAACCCGAGCGCCGGCGCGCCGGGCGGCTCGAGAAACGCCGCGCCGCGGGAAAGCCGGGAGAAGGAGAAATACACCTCGGAGCGCGCTCGCGACGACGCGAGAAGAGCGCCGATGCGCGAGAGTTCGCACGCGCGGGGGGGGGAGATTTCCGGGTCTCGGGGGATCTCCTCGCGGAAACCCGAGGGGGGGTACGGGCCGGGCGCGGACAGGATGTAATGGGGACGGATGTGAATCATGGATGAAGGGATTGATTCACGGAGGATGTGACGGAGAGGACGCGACGGATGACGCGTCCGGCGCGCGACGAATTTGTTCCGCGCGGAGATTCCGAATCTCCGTCGGAGCGAGAGACGGAGATTCGGAGGAGGAGCGTTCGGCGCGCTCGGCTCCGCGCTCGGGCGAGGAGACGGGCGTTGTCGCGAGGAGACGGGCGCCGTACGTGTGGGACTTTCGAGCGCCGCGGCACGACGTTTCGGACGCGAATAGCACGCGTCGGGTCGGACCGCGGTCGGGTGGGTTCTTGTAAAACGAAGGACGGTGTCGTTCGTCGACGACTTGAAGCCTCGAGCTTTTTTTTCGCGCTCAGCGTTTGATCGGAACCATCGAAGTCGCTTCAAGAGAGGTGCCAACAAAATTTCCCCTCTCGCTCGTCACAGATCTGTCGCGCCCATCGCGCGATGCGCGGGGGCGACGACGACGCGATGGACCTGCTCCGGGCGGCGTCTTCGTCGCGGGCGCGGCCCGTGTCGCAGGGCGTCCAGCCGGAGCCCCCGACATCCTTCACGAGCCCGCGGAAGGTACGGCGACGCGCGAGATTCGCGGACATGGCCACCCTTTTGGCGGAACGCGTCTCGTCCCTCCCGTTTCCGTCTCCCGGTTCGTCATCGCGCGCGTCTCGCTCGTGCGCCTGACCTCCCCCTTCACGCATCCCCTGCCCGCGCCGTTCGTCTCCGCGCAGGTCTCCATCGTGGTCGTGCTGAGGGAGGAGCAGGAGAGGGCCGCGCGCGCGGAAAAAGCCAGGGCGGCGTCCCACTCGGGCGCGTCTCGCGACGTCGGCGGCGCCGACGCCCACCGGCGCCGAAGCGACGCGCGCTCGGCTCTGCGGACGCATCGCGAAGAACATATCGACGACGACGACGCCGCGAACGCGAACGGGTCGCCTCGTGCGCACCAGGCGAAGCTCTGGAACGAAGAGGAGCTGGAACACGTGATGGAGGACGTCGCGGTGAGCGCTCGGGGCGAACATTTTTTTTTTCTTCTTTTTCCGCGTTCGGGGTGCCCACTTTCGTTTCTTCTTCCTCGCAGCGGCGACTGACGTTTTCGCTTCTCACTTCCGCGTACGAAACCCGAAACCGAACGCGCAGGCTCCCGTGGAGGTTGACGCCGAGGGAGGCGTCGACGTGTTCGGCGACCACACCGCGCGCGCCGAGGACGTCGGGCCTTTGGTGCTCGGTCCGCCGAGACGGGCGTGGCGCGACGACGTCGGCGCCGCGACGACGCAATCTGCTCGCGACCGTTTCGCGCCCGACGGCGCGAACGACGAGACCGACCTCGACTCCAACATGTTCGTCCCCGCGGGCCTGAACAGACACCTGCGCGACTACCAACGCGAGGGCGTTCGGTTCCTGTACCGGCTTTTCGCGTCGGGAAAAGGCGGCGTCTTGGCGGATGACATGGGCTTAGGGAAGACGGTACAGACTGTGGCGTTTCTGGGCGCGGTGCTTCGCTCGCCGGTGGCGTTACGCGAGGCGATTACAACGAAACGCCCTCTGCTCGCGCTGGTCGTGTGCCCCACCTCGGTGCTCACCAACTGGGAGGCGGAGCTGAGAAGGTGGGGCGACGCGATGGGCCCGCTGGACGATTCGGGGGGCGGACAGGCGGAAGTATTGGCGGACGCGCGCGACGAAACCTTCCGCGTCGCGCGCGTGCACGGCGACGCCAAGCGCGAGCAGTGGGCGCGCATCGTAGCGGCCGTCGAGCTGGCGGTGGACGGGGTCACCACGCGCGCGTGCGTCCCCGCCAACGTCGCGCTCACGTCCTACGACACGTTCCGGCTCAACGCCGCGCAGTTCGCGGAGGTGCCCTGGACGACGTGCGTGTTCGACGAGGCGCACAAGCTGAAGAACGAGAAGGCGCTCGTGTACGCGGCGGCGGCGCGCCTGCCCAAGTGCGCCATCTCCCCGCGCGTCGGCCTGACCGGCACGATCATGCAGAACACGTACGACGAGCTGTGGTGTCTGCTGGACTGGGCGTGCCCCGGGTCGCTGGGCGAGGCGAAGGCGTTCCGCGAGTACTACTCGAGCAAGATGCAGCTCGGGCAGCGGCACGGCGCGTCGGAGTACGAGCTGGGCGTCGCGCGCGAGCGCGCGAACGAGCTCAAAAAGCTGCTTCGCAAGTACGTGCTGACGCGCAAAAAGAAAGACGTGCTGCGCGACGTTATGCCCTCCAAGGCGGATAACGTGGTGTTCTGCGAGCTGGCGCCGCTGCAGCTGCGCGTGTACCGGCGGCTGCTGGATACCGTCGAGTTTTCGCTGCTGGCGCGCGCCGACGAGCCGTGCGACTGCGAGAGCGGCGAGCGGCGCGCGCGGTGTTGCCACCGCATGCCTCCGGAGGGACAGCCGGCGCCCCTGTGGGAGTGCTACCACAGCGTGGACCTGGGCGATCGCGCGCACGAGGATGGCGGGTGCAAGATGTGTCCTTACTGCCTCGTTTTGCCGTGCATGACGATCCTGGCGAAAGTTTCCAACCACCTGGAGTTGTTAAAACCCGACCCCGCGCTCGCGCAGACGGACCCGCACAAGTTCCAGATCCAGACGCTCGTGGCGGAGATGGCGCTGGGCGAGGACGCTCGGATGCTGGGCGGCGCGGACCGCCCCGACGGCGATTTCCAGCGCCTGTCGTCGACGCGGCACTGCGGGAAGCTCGCGGCGTTGGAGAAGCTGTTGCGGCTGTGGCACGGGCAGAACGACAAAGTTTTGGTGTTCAGCGTCAGCACCCGCCTTTTGGACATCCTGGAGCGGTTCATGACGCGGCACGGGTACGTGTTTTCGCGCCTGGACGGGACCACGAACCAGAAACATCGGCAGACCGTGGTGGACGACTTCAACGCGTCGCGGAGCACGTTCGCGTTTCTCCTGTCCACGCGCGCGGGCGGCGTCGGGCTGAACATCGTCTCCGCCAACCGCGTGGTGATTTTCGACCCCAACTGGAACCCGGCGCTGGACCTGCAGGCGCAGGACCGCTCGTACCGCATCGGCCAGAGAAGGGACGTGGACGTGTACCGCCTGCTCACGAGCGGCACGCTGGAGGAGCTGGTGTACCAGCGCCAGGTGTACAAGCAGCAGCAGAGCAACGTGGCGGTGGAAGGCGTCGAGGAAAGACGCTACTTCGAGGGCGTGCAGGGGGACAAGGAGCAGAAGGGCGAGCTCTTCGGCGTCGCCAACGTCTTCGCCGAGGTGGCGCGGGGGAAGCACGTGCGCATGAGGGAGCTGGTCGAGCGCGAGCGCCGGGCGGGGGAGGGGGACGGAGACGGAAACGAACACGAGGGCGCTACAGTCGCCCTTCCTGGGTACCGCGTGGAGAAGGCGCGGGACACTCTGCCGGAGCCGCGAGCGACGAGCGACGAGCGACGCGGCGCGGACGGCGCCCAAAATGTCGCGAGAGAAGGCGGCGCGACCGGCGCGGCGGAGGCGGACTCGCGGCCCGGCGAGGCGGACGGCGTGCTGTACGAGCACAGGCACGACAGCATCGTCGGCACGACCACCGAGGCGGAGCGCGAGCGAAGCCGCCGCGCCGTGCTCGCGGCGCGCCAGCGGGAGGACCGGGAGCGAACCGAGAGGGGCGCCGCGGCGGAAACCGGCGCCGAGCGCGCGCGCCGCGCAGGGAAGCGCGCGCGAGAGCGTTTCGACGGAGACGGCGGCGGTGGTAGCGGTGGCGACGCGTCGTCGGGTCCTGGCGCTCGCGCGGCGGCGGCGGCGCTTTCGCGCGCGGCGGCGGATACGCCCGAGGCTCGCGACGCGCGCGACGCGGATGACGTGGTGGCCGCGCTCGCCGCGCACGAGGGCGTCTCTTTGGCGGAGATGGGGAGGAGACTGCTCTCCGGTTCGACGGGCGACCGCGCGGCGACGCTGCGCGCGTTTCTCGTCGCCAAACGCGCCGACACCGGGGTGATGCTGTTCCATTAAGGTTCGTTCGTCACCGTCGGTCTCGTAGTTCTTAGCTCGCTCGCGTCGCGTCGCGGAACGGCTTTCAAGGAGTCTACCACCTTCGGTACTTTCGTGAGTCTTGTTAAATACCTCGGTCACCGGTCGTTCTCGCTCTCCCGCAGCTGCTGCGCGCGCTGGTGTCTGGTGTACGTCGCGACGGCGAGCGTCTTGAGCGACTGCAGACCGGCTTTGTTCGAGCGGGGCACCTTCGCCTTGACGTCCTTCAGGAAGCTCATGAACGACCGCCGCGCGACGCGCTCGGTTTCGGTTTCGGTTTCGGTTTTTTCGGGTTCGTCTTCAGACCGGGTCGGCTCCGCCGCGCCCGCGTGCAGCACGACGTCCACGTGGTGGATCGCGCTCACCAGCGCCCACGCCTCCTCCGCGGTGGTGTGGCCGTCCACGACCACGCCGCCGAGTGTCGCCGTCGCCGCCGACCGCAAGTCGACCGCGTCGGCGTCTCGGGCTCTCTCTCGAGCGGAAGCCTTCGGCGCGTCTCGCCCGCCTCTCCTGTCTCTCTTCCCGCCGCCCGTCGCGACTGCTAAACCCTCCTCCGCCTTCGCGTTTGCCAGCGCGCGCTTGACGTGCGGCGCGAGCACAGCCTGGATATCCGTGAGCGCCACCAGCGACGCCGCGTCCTGCACGCGCTGCTCGCGCGCGGAAGACCAGGGCACCCAACGCACCGCCGAGAGGCGCGACGCGTGCGTCGCGCCCACGCGCGCCACCGCCGTCGCCGCCTTTTGTTCGAACGAGCGCCACGTCTCGTCGTCCGCGCCGCGCGACGCCGCGGCGAGCAGGGCGGCCGCGGCTGCGTCGGCGACGTGCGCGAGCGCGGCGGCGCGAGGGTCCAGACGCAGCGCCGCGAGCGCGGCCAGAAGCGACGCGGCGTCCGCGGGATCAGAGACGATCGTCTCGGACCCCGAACGCCCGCCGTCGCCGTCGCGTTCGCACCACGCGGCGAGGAGTTGCACGGCGGCGACTATTTGCGGCTTGAGGGGCCCGGGCGGAGGGCGCACCAGCGCGGCGGCGTCGCTTTTGTCCGCCGCGGATCGCCCGGACAGGGGAAACGAGCCGTCCTTGGAGTCCTGCTTCGAGATGTTCTTGGAGATGGACATGTCCGCGGCGAGCGCGTTGACCGAAACCGACTTGCGATGCTCGCCGGGAAGACGCGTGGCTTTCGCTTTCGTCTCGGAAGCCTTCGCCTTTTCGCCTTTTCCTTTTCCGGCGGAAGCCTTGGTCTTTTTACCTCCTTTCTCGAGCCGCTCCTTCGTCGACGACACGAGCTCCTTGAACTGAAAGAGTGGATCCCCGACGTCCGGCGCGCGCACGCCCAGGCGTCTCAGCGCCTCCAGCACTTCGCCCGCCGTCGGCGCCCACGCCAGCGCGGGCGCGCGCTCGTCTTTTTCGCGCGCCTCCTCGGTTCCCCCCCCGGGCCCCGGGTTCAAAATTCCGCCTCGCGACGCCTTCGATCTTTCCGCGACGGGCAGCGCGAAGACCCCCCTGCGCCGCCGAGGGGGCTGCCTGGCGTCCAGCCCGAACGGCTCGTACCCGGCGGCGGCGAGCAGCGCGTCGCGCGCGCCGAGCGCCACCCCTCGCGACGACTCGGGGCGAGTCGCCGCGTCGAAGAGCCACCGCGCCGTCGCCGCGTCGCACGCCGGATGGTTTTTTTCGGTTTCCGTCTCTGTCTCGGTCTCGTCACGCGTCCCGGGCGTGGCGGGTATCATCCGGCGCGACGCGACGCGCGCGCCGTCCACCTCGGCGGCGAACGCGGCGGCGAGGAAGCCGCCCTCGAGCGCCTCGCGCAGCGCCTCGGCGACGGCGACGTCGGCGTCCTCCGCGGACCCGCCAGCCTTCGCCACGCGCCGGCGCGCGGCGTTCTCGAACGGCTTGAGCGTCCCGGGGGTGGGCGTGGGGCACGCCGGCGCGAGGCGGTGCACCGCCGCGGTGCCGAACGCGTGGTCCTCGAGCGCGCGCACGAACGCCGAGGGGTACGGCGTGTCGTCGGCGTCTGCGGCGCCGAAAGCCACCGCCGCTTCCTCCGCCTTTGCGCGTACTTCGTCTCTCACCTTCTCCGCACCCGCCACTTGCTTGTTGTTGGCTTCCACCTCCTCATTGATCCTCTTCTCCCATTCCGCCTGTTCCTCCTGGATCCGCTTCGCCTCTTCGGACGCGATGCGCAGGCGCTTCTGGCGCTTCTCGTCCGCCTTCTCGTCGTCCACGAGCCGCTGCATCTGTCGCGACAGGACGACGGGAGACCCGTCCGAGTCCGAATCGGACGCGTCGCCGTCGTCGCCCGCCTTCTTGGGCTCCTCGTTCACCTCCTTGGGCTCCTTGGCCTTGCTCGCGATGACGCTCGCCTTTCGCTTCCCGAGCACCTTGGCGATGTGCGCCTTGACGTCGGGCTTCGAGGCGGCGCGAGGCTTGTCGAAGGTGAACATCGCCACGAGATCTTGCGGGATGCCCTTGGGCGCCGCGACGGTTGTCTTGACCGGAAGAACGGCGGGCTTGGGTGGGGGTCGCGCCGGGGCCTTCCCCGCCGCGGCGGCCGCCGCGGGCCCGGTCTCCAGACTCACGTCGTCGTCGTCATCGGACAGATCGTCCCCGAGGCTGCTGGGGGGGGGCATCCTCCCGCCGCGGGATCGCGCGCAGCACTCTGTTTTCAAATGATCGTTCCAAGGTGTGCCTTGTGTGCCCACGCGAGTCACGCGAGGCGGGATTTCGGTGTGCGTGAAAGCGTGAAGACGTTTCTCCTAAAAACGAACAAAACGACTATCCGATTCGCGTCCTCGTCGCCGCATCCTCCCGCGGTTCGCCCGGGGCTCACGCCCCCGCCAGCAGCAGCGGCGGCCGTTTCGGCAGCACCAGGTTCTCCGCCTCGACGGCGAGCCCCGCGGCGATGCGCCCCGAGCCCCCCCCGAGCGCGGCGGCGTCTCCGCCTTCGACGGGCGCGTCGGCGGCGTTCGCCGCGCCGTTCCCCCCCTGGCCGTCGCCCTCGTTCTCGCCCCCCAGGTTCACCGCCTCGTCGTCCGGCGCCACCTCCAGGCGCATGGAGCGGTGCTTGAGGCGGAACATGCCCGTGCCGACCGGCATGGGTATGCCCATGATGATGCACTCGGAGACGCCGTCGATGGTGTCCACGCGCCCCCTGAGCGCGGCGTCGAACAGGTGGTCCGTGGTCTTCTCGAACGACGCTAACATCAACACGCTGTCCTTCATCTTCGCCATGCCGAACCGCGTGATGCCCAGCACCTCCCCTTTGTACGTCATCACGTCCGCGAGCAACATCGAGTGCCTCGCGTCGATGCTCATGCCGTGCGCCTTCATCGTGTCGTTGATCTCCTTGATGATGCACGAACGAGCAGCCTCGATGCCGAGCGTGCGCTCCGCCTCCATCACGTGGTTCGTCGTCGTGCAAACGCCGTCCACGCCCTCCACGGCCATCACCGCCTGCAGGTTCGTGCCCTCCACCACCAGGTTGAACGTGCCGCCGCCCAGGTCGTTGATCACCGCGCGGCTCACGCTGGGGATGCCCTGCACGATCACGGAGGGCACAGCGGTGCGAAGCGCCTGCAGGTGGAACAACGCGCGGCGGTGCGCCGCGGGGCCCGACGCCGCCGACGCCGCGGAAGCCGCGCCGCGCGCGCCGCCGACGACGTCATCCGGCGGTAGGACGTGCAACGCGTCGCCGCCGGCGACGAGCACGCGGTTGGGCTTGAGCTTGAGCTTCGAGGCGGCGAGCAGGGCGTGTCTGACCGTCTTCGCGGTGACGTCCAGCTGCAGCGCGCGTATGACGTCCGGGTCCAGGCGCACCTCCAGGTAGCACGCCTGCGGGTGCAGCACGACGTGCACGTACTTGCACACCTCTCCGAGCGTGGTCTTCTCGACGCGGCCCTTGACGAGCCTCGCGGCGACGACGTCGTCGTCTCGCGCGAGCGCGGCGGTGATGATGGGCGTGGAGATGTTCTTGGCGGCGTTGATGATCTCCTTGATCCGCGGAACACCGAGCGTGATGTTCATCGAAGCGACGCCCGCGAAGTGGAACGTCTTCAGAGTCATCTGCGTGCCCGGCTCGCCGATGGACTGCGCGCCGACGGCGCCGACGGCGCTCCCCGGCTCGATGCGCTTCGCGCGGTACTTGCGCACGCAGCGGTCCAGGAACGTCTCCAGCTGCGCCGCGGTCACGCCCGAAGAGGGGTTGCCGTCCGCGGGCCCATCGCGCGTCAGGTGCGACCGCGCGAAACGCACGAGCTCGTGCTTGAACAGCGCGGACATGGATGACGCGTCCGAAGGCGAGGAAACACGTTTCGCGTCATCCGGAACGCGCAGAGGCGGCGCCTCCTCCGACGAAGAGACGAGCGCCTTTTTCGCGTCGTGAGCTTTGTCGCGTCTCCGGCTCGATCGGTCCCCGGTTTCTTTGGCCCTCGGCTCGCGCTTCACCTCGCGAGAGCCAGACGCCGAGACGAACGCCATCTCCTCGTCCTCCGCCTTCTGCCTGCCCCCGGCGACGGCGTCCATGTCGGACTTGACGGCTTTCGCCGCGTCGGGCGCGCCGTCGCGCGCGGCGTCGACGCCGATTCTCGCCAGCGCCGCCGTCACCTCCGCCTCGCCGACGAGCGGCTGTTTCCGGCGCGGCACGAGCCCCTTGACGTGCTGCGCGAGGCGCGTGAACTCCACCGGGGACGCGTCTTTGCCCTCCATATCCGTGGGCTCCAGGCCGTCGTCCCCGTACGCGAGCTGCACGATCCCGCCTGTGCTGTTGCGCACGGTGCCGTCGTAGCGCAGCGACAAATCCTCCAGCGCCTTCATCAGGCGGCGCGACATGTACCCGGTCTCCGCCGTCTTCACCGCGGTGTCCACCAGCCCCTCGCGGCCCGCCATGGTGTGGAAGAAGAACTCCGTGGGGCGCATGCCGCTGAAGAACGAGTTCGCCACGAAGCCCTTCGCCGCGGGCGTCTTCTCGCCCCGGCGGAAGTGCGGAAGAGACCGGCCGTGGAAACCGTCGGGGGGGCGGCTTCCGCCGACGGCTTGCTGCCCGACGCACGCAACCATCTGCGAGATGTTGATGGTGGACCCTTTCGAGCCGCACAGCGCCATGGTTAAAGGCGCGTTGTGTTTCGGCAGCTCGCGCAAACACACGTTGCCCGCGGTCTCGCGCACCGTGCTCAAAATCCCGAGAACCTCAGCCTCGAGGGTCTGCTCGGCGTCGCACCCGGGCTGAAGCGCCAGCGTCCCTTTTTTGTACGCGGCGATGCGCTCGTCGCAGTCGGCGTACCCGCGCGCCACAACCTGCGCCTTTTCAGCCTGCAAAATGTGCCCCGGCGTGACGTCGTCGATGCCCACTGAGAACCCGCGCTGGCCGAGCCACCGCGCGGAGAGCTTCGCGACCCGGTTCATCGCCGTCGCCGCCACAAAAGCGCCGTACTCAGAGTTGAGCACGTAGAACAAACCGGCTTTGTTGCCGCTCCCCAGCGTCGCCTTGCCGAGCTGACCGGCGATGATTTCCGAGTTTTGGATGACGACGTACCCGTCGTGGGGGCACATCGCGCGCGTGTCTTTCTTGGTGTACTGCTTCTCAGCCACCTCCAGGTTCACGAAGATCTGGTCCGAGGCCTTCGGGCGGATCAAAACGCCGAAGATCTGCTTGCCGGTCCACAGCTCGACGGGCGCGACGATGGCCGGCGTCGGAAGGTCCACCGACATCAGCGCGTCGCCCATCATCGCCACGAGCTGGCCCACCATCGCGCGGTCCAGGAACGTGTCCCGCGAGGTCAACAGGTAACTCGCGGTGAGGAAGTCCTGCGTCGCGGCGACTAAAATCTCACCGTTCTTGGGCGTGCACAGGTTGTTGTGCACGGACATGAGCTCGACCGCTTCCGCGCGCGCCTCCTCCGTCTGCGGGCAGTGGATGTTCATCTCGTCGCCGTCAAAATCGGCGTTGTAGGGCGTGCACACGGATTCGTTGAACCGCAGGGTGCGCCAGGGCATGACGCGCGCTCTGTGCGCCATGATGGACATCTTGTGCAGCGAGGGCTGGCGGTTGAACAGCAACACGTCACCGTCCCGTAAGTGCCTCTCCACGGTGTCTCCCATCTTCAACTCCGCGGCGACTTTCCTCCGGTCGCCGTATTTCAGGTACTGCGTGCCTCCGCTCTTGAAGCGCACGAAATTCGCGCCGGGGTGCTGGTTCATGCCGTTCCGGACGCACTCCCTGATTTTCTCGATGTTGTGCCTGGACACAACCTCGGGGTACGTCATGAGCTTCGCGATGTGCAGCGGCACGCCCACCTCGTCGATGCGCAGGTTAGGGTCGGGCGAGATGACGGTTCTGCCGGAAAAGTCGACGCGTTTTCCAGACAGGTTCCCGCGGAAACGCCCCTGCTTCCCCTTGAGCCGCTGCACGAAGCCGCGCAGGGGCTTTCCCGGGCCTTGGTACTGCAGCGACAAGCCGGGAAGCTCGCTGTTGATGTACATGGCGCACTGGATCTGCAAAAAGTCCCAGTTCTCCATCAGGTTCGTGATGGCCAGGCCCTTCTCCAGGCCCTGCCGCAGCACGTTGTTCACCTCGATGATCTGAATCAGCTTCATCGTCACGTCGTCCTCGTTGGACCCGGCGACGCCGTCCATCTCTACGCTGGGGCGGATGCACACCGGAGGCACGGGCAGGTGCGTCAGAATCAGGTGCTCCGGCCGGTCCGCGACGTCCAGCAGCTCGCAGTCCGCAGGCGAGATCTTGCGCAACACCCCGAGCGCGCGAATGGGATTCAGGTCGTCTTGCACGCGCCCGAGGTTGGCCCGGAGCTGCTCGTTGTGCTTCGCCGCCTCCTCGAACTCGCCCATGTACTGCTCCATGAGCTCGGGGTTCTTGCTGTACTTCTCGTGCACGATCTTCAGCGACGCGCCCGCGCGCTTCACCACCCCGTTCGCGGCGCCGCAGTGCGGGCACGAACGGCACCGCTTGCACTTCTCGGCGAGTTTCTTCGAGAGCGCGCGGCGCGGGACAATCTCCAGGCGCGGCGACCGGAACCGCCGCAGATACTGCTGCTTTTCCTCTTCGGACACCATGACCCGCGAGCACGTCTTGCACACCTGCTGCAAGATGGCGATGACGTTCTTGAAGTAGCCGATGTGGAACACGGGCATCTCCAGCTTGACGTACCCGAAGTGCCCGGCGCAGTCGATGAGCTTACCCTTACACGTCGCGCACTCCGCGCCCTTCTTGTCGGTGGTGCCCATGCGCGGGTCGAGGATGCCGTTCGGCAGTGGCACGCGCTGCGGCATCTGGTACAGGTTGCGCTCGAAGACGTGGAACACGCCGCACTTGCCAATCTCCGTGGGGGACATCAGCGAGAACTTCACGGACCGGATCTTGCGCGGCGCGTCGAGCTCGGTGAAGGGCGTCTTGCTGTACTCCAGAGGCGCCTCCTGCTGGCTCGCTCCGGGATGCGAGCCCGGGCGCGCCACCGGGGGGCACACCACAGGCGCCTCCGTCGGGGTCGCCATCGTCGTGCTTCGCGTCTCTCAAGGCTCAGTCGCGCGTGCTACGGATGACTCCGCTCGCCTCGTTCCACGCGCGCCGCGCACCCGCGCGAGCACCCGTCCGCACCCGAGGCGGTGGCCTTTTCGGCGGCGGATCCCAAGAGTTAACTCGGCGAAAGCGGCGGCGGCGGTGGTGTACCGAGTGCCGCCCCGGGGCGCGTCGCGCTCGAACCCCTCGCCCGGGGGTTCAGACGCGGCTTTCAGGCGACGACCACGCCCTCCCGACGGTCTAGTCCGCGGGTCGCTGGGCTTTCCCCAGCCGGCGCGGCGTCGCGTTCTGTCGGCCGCGCTACCCTAATGCGACTTTTTCTGCCTTGTGCTCTCGGTCGAGACGATCCAATCTGGTTTCAAACTACGTCGGTCAAAACCTCCCCGACCCACGGCGATCGACCCTCGATTCACCGAGAACCGCGTCGACCCTCAATCGACCACCCCACGGCCGAAAACGCTCGCGCGTGCTCCGGCGAACAAGATAGCGGTGCCGAGTCGCGTTCCCGCACAGCGCGGCGGCACCCAGGTCCGCCCGTTCCTCCGGCACGCGCCCGACCGCCATGGTCTCCTCCGCACTCGCCTCCGCCCGCCGCGCGGCCGCGCTCCTCGCGCGCGGCGCGCGCGCCGCGCGCGCACCCGCGAGCTGCGCGTCCGCGGCGTCGGCCACGTCATCGCGGGCGTCGCGCCACGTCCCCGCCTCGGCGCCGCGGTCGTTCGCGGGCGCGCCGCGCGCGTTCGCCGCCTCCGCGGACCTCGCGGGCGCGCCCATGTACACGCACACGCACGAAATCGTGCGCCCGCGCGCGCTGCCCTCCGCGCCCTCTTTGACCTCCACCAGCGGCGAGCCTCGCGACGCGTTCGTGTTGGTTCGCGTCGGGTTAGCGGACCGCGCGTTCGACGAGATCGGCGACGTCAAGGCGATTACACGTTTGGCGGAGACAGGCAAACGCGTTTCTCGCGGCGAAACCGTCGGCGTTTTAAAGTGGGAGGGCTTCAAACGCACCGCCAGCGATGAGCTGTACCACGCGGTGTGGGCGAACGCGACAGGGGACAGGGATTTCACCGCGCCGTTTGACTGCGACGTCGTGGCGTTTAACGAAAAAGCGCTCGCCGATCCGTACCGCGTCGTGTGCGGCACGGAGAAGGGATGGATCGTGGAGGTTCGGGTGACGCGCGCGGAGATGCGTGCGGCCGTAAACGACGGCCACCTGCTCTCGGAGAAGCAGTACGCGGAGGTGTGCGACGCGCAGGAGCGCGAGCAGGACGCAGCGGCGAGTCGCGCGTACCCGTGAAGGCGAATGCGAATGCGTTTTCATCCTTCTCAGACCACCTGTCGTCGCCGTACTGTCGTCGCCTGTCTTGTCAAGTCTCGTCGTTTCGAATTTTTTTCGTGAACGTCCACGAAACGCGCGGACACGCGCCACTTCCCCACGCGCGTCCGCCATGTCCGTCGCCACCGCCCCCTCCATCGTCATCAAGGTGCCCGTTCACGCGGGCAAGCCCCGCGCGGCGCCCCCGGTCGCCGCGCGCCTGCAGGCCAGGAGCTTCCCCGCGCGCCACGGCGCATCCCCGGAGGTACGTCCCGAAACGTTGACCGAATCGTGGCACCCGCGCGCGTCACGCCTTCCGTCGTTCCTCTTCCCTCCATCGCCTTTGGCGTCCGCGCGCGTCGATTCCCTGGCGACCGCGCCATCGACGCGCGTCTCGCTCCCGCCCGAGACGCGCGGGCGCGAGCGGTCGCGCCTCCGCGTCCCCGTCCCCGGTTCGTTGACAATGCCGCTAACAACGACACACGTCTCTCCGCAGGCTGTCGCGCGCAAGGAGCTCATCGTCGCGGCGCGCAAGGCGCGCGTCAGCGCCAACGCCGCCGCGCACAACGCGCGCGTCTCCGACGTCCACGACGTCACGGCGCTCGTCGAGTCGCAGGTCAAGCAGTACAGGCGCTCCTCCATCGACCGACGCCTCGAGGTGAGAAACCGACGCCACTTGTCCCTTTTCCTTCGGCGCGTCGTTGACTTTCTTTTCCAAGTCGACGAGCGTTGAAGTCTCGGTCGAGTCGAGCGTTTCTTTTCCGACCGCTCGTTCCTCGGACGTCAGATGACTGACCTTGTTTTCCCACGAAACGACTCTCGCCTCCGGAATCGTCGCAGTCGGCGTCGGCGCTCCGCGCGCGCCACCTCCTCGAGCGCGCCGCGAAGGCTTCCGCTTCCTCCGCGCGCGCCGCGGCGGCGGAGTCCCGCGTGCACGCGCGCCGCGCCTCCGTCGCCGCGAAGCAGGAGCGCAAGCTCGAGTCTGCTTCCGAGGCGCGCCGCCGCCGTCTCGACGCCGTCGCCTTTCGCGCCGCCGACGCCGCCGCGCGCGTCAAGTCAAAGGCGCGCGAGCGCCGCTTGTCTTTCTCCGAGCGCGCCGCCGAGCTGGACGTGCGTCTGCGCCGCGCGTCGCGCAGGCGCGACGCCATCACCAACCGCGTCGCGCTCAAGGCTTCCTTCTTCTCTCTGCGCGCGGCGCGCGCCGCCATGCGCGCCGAGGCAAAGGCGAAGGCGCGGAGCGAAGAGACGGCGTCTAGGCTGGCGCGCCGCGTCGCCGACGCGGCGCTCTTGCGCGACCTGGACGTGCGCCTGCGCCAGTGCAAGGCTGCGCTGGTGAACGAACGCGCGTCGCACGTGGTGGAGCGCAGGCGTCTCTCCGACTCGGTGGCGCCCATGCTGGGCGCAGCCAGGCTCAACGCGCAGCTCGCGCGCGCCGCCGCGCGACGCGAAGGCGTCGTCGCCGCCGTCGCGCAGAGGGCGCGCGCCTTCGTGCGACGCGCCGTCGTGACGTGCGCGGCGCGCGAGGTTCGCGCGGAGCGCTCTTCCGCGCAGAAACGCGCCAGCCTCGAGGCGCGCGTCGACGCCGCCGCCAGGCGCAAGGCCAGGTTCCTGGAGCGCCGCGTCTTGAACGACACGACGCGAGATTTCGCAAAAGGCTCCCGGCGCGTCTCCGCGCCCGGGTCCGTCGGCGGCGCCACCGAAGAGCTCGCGCGCCGCTTCGCGGAGAAGAACGCGAGAGCGGATGTTTCTACGCTTCCGCCGCGGCCCACCACCTCGAGGGGTGTGCAGACGGACGTGCCGCAGACGGCGCGCGTCTCGGCGTGAGTCGAGAAAAAGGCGAGTCGCGCGCGAAAAAAAAGCGTTTTCGTTTTCGTCTTCGCGCGCGTACGTCGCGCCGGGCGTCGGTCGACGACGCCAAAGGCGGTCTCTTAGAGAGCGATGCGCTCGAGGTTTTTGTTATTCAAAGTGCCCTGTCTTGTCTTTCTCTTTCTCTTTCTCTTTCTCTTTACTCGGGCGCGCCGTTCTCGCGCGCCTACTTCAGAAAGGCGAGTTGGCCGAACTTCGCGGAGAGTCTCCCGGGCGTGACGAACCGTCGGAAAATATAACTCGTTTTTCGGGGATGCGCTTTTATGGCTTTTCCGCCGCTGACGTGTCAAAAATATCTGATTTTCTTCCGATGCCGAATCGTCGTCATCAGCCGGTCCTGGCTCGTTCCGCGCTCACTTCCGCTCTCACCTCCCTCGACGCACGTTCACCGCGCGTCTTCTACACACCAGGCCACTTCCCGGTCCAAGCTCCCGTCGACCTCGCTCGACCGCCCCGCAGCGTCGCCGTTCACGGACGACCTTTCATCCGCTTTTTGTTGCTTTTCTTCCGAAAAGCGCACCCGTGTCCGACTCGGATCCCGAAACCGACAATCATGTTCGCCATCTCCGCCTCCGCTTCGCTCGTGCCGACCCGCGTGCCCGTCGGCAAGAAGCACCGCCGACCCGTGCGCGCGGTGAACACGCAGACCAAGGCCTACGTGAACTGGGTCATGGACGGCGTCGGGTGCGCGGCCGTGCGTTCCGGGGATGAGCAGTTGCTGAAAAGCACCAAGAACGTCGCGAACAACGTGCTCCACTGCCCGACCAAGCCGATGGACCTCACCGCGCTGTGCCGTCAGAAGGGCGAGGGCTTCTTCAAGCTGGGCGTCGCCGCCTTCGAGCAGAGAGGCGATGACCTGTTCATCACCAACGTGGACTGCGACAGCAGCAGCTGCGTGCTCCTCAACGGCAAGGCCATCTCCTACGACCAGCGCATCAAGCTCAAGCCGGGCGCCGTGCTGCTCATCGACGGCGAGACGTGGCAGCTCAACCGCAACGCGCACGCGCACGCGTGAGTCAAAGCAAGACGCGTGTGTGGGAAAGAAGTGTGAAGAAGAATCACGCGGTCGCCAGCGTCCGCCGCGCGAGATAAGAAATGTGAAAGACTGTTGTTTTGAGTGAGGATGAAGTCTGCTTGTAACGCACGCGAGTGAGATAAAAGCAAGAAGAGACTGAACTTTGCGCGACGTCGTCGTCGCCTTGGCCTCACTCCACGTCGTCGTCGTTCAGCTCGTCCGCGCTCGGCACCCCGGACCGTTGCGACTTCAGCCGCCCTTCCCGCACGAGCTCCGGGACGGAGACCGGCGCGGTCGCCGCCGGCTCGAGTTCCGAGCCCTCGAACGCGCCCGAGGGCTCGGAAACCAGCCGCCCTTCCCGCACCAGCTCGGGAACGGACACGCGGAAGGCGTCGTCCGGCTCGAGCGTCTCGACGTACGACGCGTTTCTCCCGACGATGTTGGCCACGGCGCCCTGCACCAAAACAGCCGCCGCCGCGGCGACCGCCTCGTCCCGAAAGGCTTCTCTTTCTCTGCCGCTACTCGGCTTCTTCGAGCCACCACCATCACCGCCGCCGCGAGACCCGATATGTCGAGTGACGTCGTCGGGAACGATCGGCGACGGCGACGGCGACGTCTCTGACAAATTGCGACGCGACGCAAAAAACTCAGCCTCAGCCTCGGCGGTTCGCGCCAAATCCGCTTCGCCGCGTTTCTTGACGCGCGCGTAGTACGCGTCCACCTTCCTTATGCGCGCGTCCGCCGCCTCCAGCGCGGCGCGCTCGCGCGCCGCGCGGTCGGCAGACTCGGGACCCGCGAGCGCGCTCGCCTTCTCGCGCGCGCCGTCGCCCAGGAACGACCAAGGGTCGTTCTCGGCGCCGTCGGCGTTCTTAGGCTTCTTTTTATCTCTCGCGTCGGCGCCCTTCTTCGCCTCCGCGCCCGTTCGCTCGACGCGGCGCGCGCGGCCCGTGGCCGCCACCTCCGCCGCCTCCGCGCGTTTGTTCGCGCGCGCCACCGCCAGGTCGCACAGGTGCTGCGTGCGCTCGAGCTGAATCTCGTACCCGTTCTTGACCGCGCGGACGGTCCGCTCCGCCTCCTTCGCCGCCGCGCGCGACGCGACGTCACACGAGACGCGCAGACGCCAGAGCCGAAACGCCTCGCGACGCGCGGCTCTTTTTTTCGCCGACGCCAGCGCGTCGCGGCACTTCTCCGCGCGTTTCACCGCGACGCTCGCGAGCTTCTTCTCCTCGTCGAGCTTCTCCGCGGATTCAAGGTCCGCGTTTCTCATGTCGTGCTTCGCCGAGCCGAGCTGATTGCGCAGGTCGGCGGCGCGCGCCTCGGCGAACGTCACGCGGTCGTTGAGCGCGGCGATGGCGGAGTTGTTCGCCTCGAAATCTCTTCCGCGCGCGGCGCGCTCCGACGCGAGCGCGTGTTCGAGCATTTGAATGCGTCTCGTCGGAGCCTCGCGCGCTTCCCGCAGCTGCGCCTGGAGCAAAAGGAGTTCTTCCTCGTGCGCTCGTTGCCGGTTCAAAACCTCGGCTTTGTCCTCGATGTACTGGCGAACGGCTTCGTCGCGCGCGGAGGCGATGGCGTCTGAAAACTTTTGTCGATCCCGACTCGCCTTTTCGCGTTTCTCCCGACCGAAAGCGAGCACGAGCCTGCGCGTCGCCGCGCGCGCCTCGTCGCGGTCGCGTCTAAGCTTGACGCATATGTCGTACAGGCGAGGAAGCTCGCCCTGGTCGCGGCGCAGCGCGTCCCGGGCGGCGTTCGCGATCATGTGCGTCGCGTCGCGCACGAGATTCTCAGCCTCCGTTTTGTCGCTCATGAACCCCGACCCGGCGGGGCCGTCCCCGAGCGCGCGCGTCAGCGCCGCGGCCGCCGCGACCAGCGTGGTGTGGTGCGCGTCGTGGTACGGGGACTTGTACGCCCTGCCGCCGTGCGCGGCGATGCTCGCCTCCGTCAGCCTCTCCGCGTCCGCGCGCCTCGAGTCCACCTCCGCGTCCAGCAGGGGCGTGGGTGAAACAAGTCGTTGTAGCTTAGCCATGGCGTCCCGAATCTCGTTCGCCTCCGCCTCCGCCTCCTCGTCCACATCGACCGGCTCGCGGACCTCGACCGCGCTCGACGGACGGTCGCCATCATGCGCGACGGAGAGAGGGGACACCGCGCTCATCGCGGCCGGAGCGCGCGGGAGGGCGGGTGATGAGGGGCGCGGGGTCCAATGGATGGAGATTTCTCGGCCGTATCCGACCGTTTCTGTGTGACCCACGGCTCGAAGCGTCTAAAAAATGCGTCTGCTGCTCTGCTCTTCGCGAGTGGCGAGTTTTTCGGCGCGCGGACATCGACGGCGTCCTCCCCGACCGCGCACACGTCTCCGCGCGTTCGTGCCCCGTCGGCGACGCGGACGCACACGCGGGGTCCAGGGATCGGGGACGAGGTCGTTCGTATCGTCGAGTCGCCCGTGGCGCGTGCCGGAGGACATACACCGGCCATGTCGAAGCGCCCCGCGAGCGAGATGGATGCGGAATTGATGCCGCCGCCGCCGAGTCAGGCTGGGGCGTCTTCCTCGCGTGCGCCTCCGCCCCAGGCTCAGTACTTGCCTTGCAAGACGTTCCAGGGCGCGCGCCCGGGGTACTTCTTCCGCCTGGGCGCGCAGGGCCCGGGGTATTACCTCGATCGCGTCGCGCGCGACGCGGCGACGCTCGCGATGCCGCCTCCCAAGCGTCGCAAGAACGCCGAGGAACTCCTGGCCGAGGCGGAGGCGGAGGCGGGCCTCGCGGGGTCTTCCGGGCGCGGTCCCGACGCCGACTTCGCGGACGCGTCCACCGTGCTCGACGAAAAGGCCCTCCGGAAACTCGTGCTGGCGTTCGAGAGGCGGTACGCCGCGAACCAAGCCGCGCGCATGAAACATCCCGACGCGCCCGAGAAGTTCGTGGACTCGGAGGTGGACCTCGACGAGTCTCTCCGCGCGCTCTCGGCGCTCGCGGGCTACCCCGAGCTGTACCCCGAGTTCGTGCGCCTAAACGCCGTGCCCTCCATCCTTGGTTTGCTCGCGCACGACAACTCGGACGTCGCCGCGCACGCGCTCGAGCTCCTGCACGAGCTTTTAGACGCGGACTCGGTGGAGTCGCACGAGGAGGGCGGCGTCGCGCTCGCGCGTTCGTTCGCAAAAGAGAGCGGGTACGAGCTCCTGCTCCAGTCGCTGGAGCGCTTCGCGAAGCGCGAGCGGGACGTCCCCGAGGACGCCGCCGCAGTGCACCACGCGCTGGGCGTCGTGGAGAACCTGCTGGAGATCGAGCCAGAGCAGGCGACCGAGCTCGCGAGCGCGCGCGACGGCGCGCTGCCAAAGTGGATCCTGCGCCGCGCGACGAAGGTTTCCAAGGGCAAGCAAAAAGTCGGCGCCGAGACCTCCGCGGGCGACGCGGACGACGTCCGCGCGTACGCCGCGGAGGTGCTCGCGATCCTCGCGCAGACCGGCGGCGAGGGCGTGAAACAGCTCCTCGGCGGCGAAGGCGGCATCGAGGCTGTGCTGACGTGCCTGGCGCCGTTCAAGTCGCGCGACCCGGCGGATGAGGCGGAGGAGGAGTGGCTGGAAAACGTCTTCGACGCGCTCTGCGCGTTGCTTTCGTCGCCGGCGAACCGCGACGCGTTTTTGGAGTGCGAGGGTTTGGAGCTGATGCTTCTGGTTTTGCGCTCGAAGAAAATCGCGAAGCACGCCTCCGTGGCGCGCGTCGCGGCGATCAAGACGCTGGACTTTGCGCTGACCAACTCGAACAAAGCGTGCGTTAAATTCGTCGAGGCGCTCGGCTTGAAAACCGCCTTCGCCGCGTTCATGGGCAAGGGCGTCGCCGCGCAATCGTTGAAAAAGGCAACGAGCTCAACGCGCGCTCGCGAGACGGAGGAACGCGCCGTTTCCGTGATCGCGTCTCTGTTCGCGAACCTCGAACCCGGTTCGGAGCTTCACGACCGTTTGTGCGCCAAGTTCGTGGAGGATGACCACGCCAAGATCGACCGGCTCGTCGAGCTCTGGTTTGCGTACGCCGCGCGCGTCGAAAACGTCCAAGCCGAGCAGAGGCGGAGTACCGCGCCGGGGGGCATACTGGAGGGTGCCGACGAAGATGAGCTGTACGTCGAGCGGCTCGGGGGAGGGCTGTACACGCTGGAGCTCCTAGGGTGCATACTCGGCGCGGCGTTCGCCACGAAGCACGCGGGGATACGGGAGAGGACGCTGCTGCAGATGGAGCTCATGAGCGGAACGGACGGGGACCTCGATTCGGACGGGGACGCGCGCGAGGCGCGCCTGCTGCGGCCGGTGCGCGACGTGCTGGAGACGCACGCGGAGAACATCGGGGACGCGGACGGGGAGGAGGAGCAGATGCGCAGGCGCATGCGCGTCGTGAAGCTCATCGTCGCGCTGGGGGGGGGGAGGGAGGAAGCCGCGGGCGAGTAGGCCTTATACGGTTGCGCGTCGCGCGGAACGACGGAGGACTTTCGAACGACGCTCGGGAGTGCGCATCGATTCATATTTCTCTGACCAGCGCCTCTTGGACGATACGAAAAGGCATGAAAGAAAGCAACGACACCTCCCTTCCCGCCACACTTCCGCGTTCCACGCCGACGTACACCTCGTCGGACGTATCCGTACGCCCGCGCTCGCCGACGCTTAGCCCCGTCGGTCGATCTCGGGAACCAACCTCCGCGGGAGCCCGACGCAGTGCCTCGCGACGGTTCGCAGCCGAGTGATCGGCCGTTTCTCAGATCCGCGCGCGAGATCTACCGAAGCCTTAGAAGCGCACGATGGCGAACCAGGAGGAGACGCGCACCATCGTCGATGATGATGATATCTCGACAAACGCGAGACTGCACATGTGCTTGATGTCAGCTATGGAAGGGATGCGTCTCAAGGAATCTGAAGGGGGGCGGTACCCCGACATGTCACCCCACGTTCCCCAGGAGGTGGACTGGTCTCGTCCGAGAAAGACCTTAGTGCTCAGGGACGATGAGGGCGTGGATATCCCCACAAACCCCAAGTCGAAGAGCGCGAAGGGATACATCGCCCGACAGCGCGTCTCAATCTCCGGCCTCATCTCCGACGTTTCTCTGAACGGCAGACAGGGCACTCTCGTGGAGTGGTCCGACAAAACGCAACGCTGGCTCGTGAACGTCGACGAGAAGGAGGACTTCGTCCGCGTCAAGCCCGCCAATCTGGAGCTCGTCAGGCCCGGCCCCGACAAGCCCAGGTACTGGCCCGCTGGCGTGCACATCAGAGAGCTCGTCTTCGACATCGGGTCTCATCCCCCCGTCGCGAAGCTCGCGCGCCGCGAGACCGGCGGCGAAGACGAAGTCAACGGAAACGCGGAAACGGCGGACGAGAGGCCTCTCACCGACGAGGAGCTCGGATCGCGCGTCCTCTTCTCCGGAGCGCTGATCGACCTTCGCGGGGAGTTCAAGTTGGCCACCGTCGTCAGCCTCTACAGCCGCAAGGCGTACGAAGGCGAGGACTGGGAACAAGAGAAGTTCCATCTCCAGCAGATTCAGAAGGGTCTCAGCCCTCAGCACTGGAGCGCGCACGTCGGCGCGATGGCGAACAACGGACGCGTCGTGATGCTCCGGTGCGAAAACATGGGCGACACCATGTACTGCGGGCGCGAACCTCGGCGGCACGGATGGCTCGAGTACGAGCCCGAGATGGCCTTTGAATTGCCTTTGAAGCAATCGGTCGGCAGGGTCCTTCACGAGACGTGGACGCCCCAAAACGACGAGAAGCTTTGGACGGTGAAAGACCTGTGCGAAGTCGTGCTGTCCAGGTACCGAAAGAAGCGGACGCCGAGCTTCAAGCCGGGGAGCTGGTTGTTTGGCGCGAGGGCGCGAGTCGCGTGCGACGACGACGAGGACGATCCGGATCCGGAGAACCTGTCCACCCGCTTGACGCTCTCGAAGCATTGCGGGGACGGCAGTTGGGGGGCCTGGGCCATCTGTGGATCGATCCCGATGTGAACATCGGGAGCATCGAGGCGCGCGTGAGCGCGGGGGAGGGGCGAGACGAAGCGAGACGTACGCGAACGACGGGAACTTTTTCATGCAGACTATTGTTTTGTTTTGTTGCTTTTCGAAATCTTCATTCGTCGTCTCGTGCTCCTCACGAGCGTCCTCATCGCGCGGCAGCGCAGTCTCGCGCGCGCGGCGCGCGGGGTCGGGCGAGGATGTTCGTCCGCGCGCGCGTCTTCGGGACGCTGGGTGCGCTCTTGGGGTTTCTCGCGCTCATTCCTCCCTGGTGCGTGCCAGCCGGCCCACCCCTCACCCCTCGTCCGCTCCGACGTTCGTTTCGATTCCTCCGCCTCCGCGCCCGCGACGACGCTGACCCCCTCTGGCGTACGCAGGTTCCGCGGGTGCGACTTACGGGCGGTGTGCCAGACCGCGGGCGCGACCGCGTGGGCCAGCGACTGGGCCGCGCCCGGCTTGGTGGCGTTCCTGTTGCCCGCGCTCGGGAACGGCGCGTGGGTCATCTTGTTGACTCTGCACATAAACGGTTCGCGCCGGACGCGCGGCGGTTCCGGCGCCGCTAACGGCGCTTTCGGCGTCCCCGCGCGCCTGGTGCGTCCGCTGGGCAGACTCGCCGGCGCTTTGGCGGCGATACTCGGCGCATTCGTGACGTACTTGACGTACGAGAACGCGTCCGAGACGGCGCGCGCCGCCTCCGCCGGCGTCGGCGCCGTGACGCCGCGCACGCAGCACGTCGGGTGGTACTTGGCGATTTTCGCCGACGGCGTCACCGCCTTCGCCGGCTTCGTCGCGTGCGTCTTCGGGCGCGGCGCGGTGTGCGGCCCGAGCAAAAAGCAGCTCTCCGCGCGCGTCGCGGACGACGAGCTGCTCCGCGTCATCTCCACCAAGCCAACGCCCACGCAGGTGGGCGTCACGCCACGCGGCGAGCGCGTGATGCGCGTCGGAAGGCCCGCGCCCAGCGGCGAAGCGCACCGGAAGCACGGCGGCGCGTTTGCGAGGAGGACCCAGCCGGAGAGGATGGAGAAGCCCAGGAGCTTCTCGCACACGTCCAGGGTGAGCGAGCGCGAGCGCGCCAGGGAACGCGCCGCGCGGAACGCGCGCGCGGCTGCGAACGCGCGCGGGCGGTACGGGGGCGCCGCGTACGCGGGCGAGGCGTCGCGGTCGGAGCCAGACACGAGCTCGGGGGAAGAGGGCACGTCGAGCGACGAGAGCTCGGAGACGTACGAGGACGTGGAGAGGGGGAGACGCCATTTGGGAACGGGCGCGCGGGCGCGCGTGCCGGAGCCCGCCGCCGGGCAGGGAGGGTGGGAAAACTGGAAAGCCGCGTTTTGGAAATCGTCGGCGGGCGCGGCGGCGGCGGCGGCGGCGTCGGCGGCGCGCGCCGCGGGGGGCGCGACTGGTTCCGGGTCCGCCTCCGGCGACGTCGGAAGGACATTTTCGGGCGTTTCCGCGCCCGAGGAGGACACGGCGTACCGCGCCGAGCGCG
>ENA-OUOG01001130-OUOG01001130.1-marine-metagenome-genome-assembly--contig:-NODE-1130-length-32090-cov-5.060132_pt1 | contig 32090 bp, 17 predicted proteins | sample MGYA00248635_ERZ508505 | MGnify/ENA primary metagenome ERZ508505 (study PRJEB26176, sample SAMN06267871) | marine metagenome | isolation source: Saanich Inlet, British Columbia, Canada | place: Pacific... | reverse complement strand
AGTGGGCGCGCGAGAACGGCTGCCCGTGGAACGAAATGACGTGCACGTGGGCGGTGGATCGCGGCCACCTCAAGGTGCTGAAGTGGGCGCGCGAGAACAACTGCCCGTGGGACGAGATGACGTGCGCACACGCGGCTTCGAAAGGATACGTCGAAGAAGCCTGAGCCGCCGACACGAGAGATGGATGGAACTTTCGGTAGCTAGTCTACTTCCGCTACCGTCCTTAATTCGCCTCGACGCGCCGCGTGTCATCCGTCCTCCGGCTCCAGCGCGAACACGAACCTCTTATCAGCATCGCCCCCCCCCGCGCTCGCCTCCAGACACGCCTCGCAGAACGTCTCGTACGGCGCGTCGAGGCGGATGGCGTCGCGCACAACGGAGGTCAAGTCGCATTCTTCCGCGGTTTTCGGAAACGGCACGACGTCCCAATCGCCGCTCGCGTCTTCTTCGATTGCGTTTTCGTCCAGCCACGCGTTGACTTTTGTCTTCGTCACGCGCACGCAAGCACACCCGCACCGGTCGCACTCGACTAACATGGAAGCCGTCACGGAACCCTCCACGAAGAAACCTGCGGCGCCCACCGGTCGGACGGACGCGTCGAAGACGACGCCGGTTTTTTGTTTTTTTTCATCTTCGTCTTCGTCAGCGGTCCTCTTCTCGGCACCGCGATGAGAATGACCGTCGGCGCCTCGCGCGTCACCGGGTGACGCGCCGGTCGAGACCGTCGTCGCGTCGTTGTCGAGCTTCGCGCTTCCGGAAGCGTTCCGCCTTCTGCCGGGCTCGGGGTTCAGCGCGTCGTGTTCCTCCATGCCCATCTCGTGCACGTCCGCGTCCACGCGCAGGGACCAGGGCGGACGCTCCACCTCATCGAGCCGCTTGAAGTGCCCGCGGCGGAGCACGACAGCCCTCGGGGCGCGTTTGCGCCGATGCTTCCCCGTGGTGGGCGCGGACGCGCGGGGGGGCGGGGCACGCCGCGTGGCGCGTCCCGGACAATCCACGCGCGTCGCCGGCAAGCCCGAGAGCCGCGCGCCGACCGACGCGCGTGCTCCCGCGTGGAACATCGCGACAGGCGACGCGGGGCGTGCCAGCCGCGACGCGAAGTGACCGGTCTTTTTCCTATCGGAACCAAACGAGGCGGCGATTTTCACGCGTTTTCCCGAAACCGATTACCTAACCCTCGTCACACCCAGCGAGGGCGCCCCACACGAGGGACATCGACGCGATGACCCCCGTCGCGGGATGCGCCGCGCACGCGCCGACGATCGCCACCGCGAAACACGCCGAGCCGCATCATGAGACGCACCGCGCGAGTCTGCGCCGCCGCCCGGTACCGATGTCGAAAACTTCGGGTCGCGTTTTCTCGTGCGTATCCACGGCCCATGCGGTCATCGGCACGAACGTCTCGGCGCGTCGACGCTCCTCCGGGACACGCGCCGATGTCGCTTTCGGTCCGAAAGCGCGTCGTGTCGTTCGAAGCGCCGTCGGGTCCCTCGCTCGGCACTCCGCGACCCCCGGCCGGCGAACCCCGCTCGTCGTCGTCGCCGCCGCCTCCGCGCCCGACCGTTTCGACGACCTGAACGACGCGTTTTCCGAAGGCGCGAGCGTCGAGGCTTCCGCCTCGTTCCCGCAGGGCTCGCGGGTGGCGCTCGCCGTCGCCATGATGCTCGCCGTGACCGTCGCGCTCGCGGCGGCGCACTTCGGCGCCACGCCTCTGGCGGACCTGCCCCGCCCGGAGACCTGGGCGCTCATGCACCCCACGTCTTTCGGCCTGCGGGGCTGCGCGCTCGATCCCGGGGGCATCCTGCGGTTTTTGGATTACGCGGGCACCGCGCTCTTCGCGCAGGCGGGTGTGGTGCAGGCGGGCAAGCGAGGCATGGACTTTTTAGGATGCTTGATCGTCGGGTGCATCACCGCCATGGGCGGCGGGACGTTCCGGGGCTTCGTGCTCGGCGAAAGACCCGTCTTCTGGGCGGCGGAGCCGGATTACCTGTACATCTCGCTCGCCGCGTCGGCGGCGACGTTTTTCTTCTGGCCCAAGTTCGAGGCGTGGTGGATCACGCGCGGCGAGGAGGTGAAGCCGAAACTCTCGAGCGAGGAGACAACGGGACGACGAAGACGACGCGCGGAGCTATTGGAGGAGTTTTTGAATTACTTCGACGCGATCAGCATCGGGGCTTTTTGCGTGATCGGCGCGAACAACGGTTTGCGAGGCGCGAACGGCAACCCGCTCGTCGCGATCGCGGCTGGTATGTTCACCGCGAGCTTCGGCGGTATCATCCGCGACACGTTCTGCGCTATGCCGGCGAGGATCTTGCACTCCCACTCTGATGCGTACGCGAGCTTGACGATGATGGGTGCGTGTACGTACGTCGCCTTGTCCGCCGCGCAAGTTTCCGTGGCGCTGAGGATCTTCGTTCCGATCGTTCTCGTCGTCGTTCTTCGCAAAGCGGCGTGGACGTTTGGGTGGCGTCTGCCGGGGTACGGACGGTGACGACGAAGATACGCAGACTAGCTAGAGGCGGTTCGTTTAACTCAGACGTTTAAACGTCCACTACGTATCGACTATCTATCTGTCTATGACTAACCACACACCGCGTCTCCTCGCATCGCCGCGAGGACGTCGCGCCGCGACGTAACGGACTCGACGGCGCGTCGTTCGTTCTTAAAAGTTCGCGCGGCGAAGGTGACTTCTTCCCGTGTCGATTCGAGAACATCGCGACGCACTGACGCGCGCTCCATCGTCGCCGTCGCGTAGATCGCCTCGATGTCCTCCCGTGCGGCGACGCACTCGACGTCCACGGCGGCGAGTGCTGAGCGATCCGCGGAAAAAGAGTCGTCGAGGATCGTACGCGGAGGCTCTTCCGGCGACGACGTTTTTTTTCTCTCGTCCATCGTCTCGTCGCCGGCGTCGCGCGACTCTCGCGCCTTGGTCCTCAACGCCGCGAGTTCGCGGTCGATCGACTCCACGGCGCGCTCGTGTTCGGCAACCTCCGCGTCCATCTCGCGACGCAGCGCGTCCGCGTACTCGAGCGCCAGGTCCGCTAAGCGCGCGTCCATGGATGCCAGACGCTCTGTCACCGCCGCGCTCAAGCTCGCGCTCGACTCCTCTTCCAAGAGCAAGACGTCGATGATGTCTTCGTGGAAATCGCCTCGCGCTTTGCCGAACGCCGCGAGCTGCGCTCTCGAGTGTTCCGCGACGCGGTCGCACAGGAGCGACGCGTGTTCGGCGCCGAGCGCGCGCGCGTCGGTCATGGCGGCGAGGCGTGCGGGCTCAGAGTTCAAGCCGAGGTCCCGCGCGCCCGCGACTGGCGCAGTCAGGCGCTCGACGGTTCATGGCGTTTGAACAAGAAACTGAGTGCCGACCTCGGAAGAGGGGACTCGCGTCTCGCGCGAGTGATCGCGCCCGGCCCGCGTCGACTCTCAGCGCAGACAATCCGCAAACCTTCTCCATTCTTCTTCGCGCGTGGCGGCTGCGCCCGATCCCCCCCCGCTCGACCCCCCCCCCGATCGATCCCGCCTCGATGCCCAAACGCCGATCGTCGCGCCTCGCGCTGCTCGCGTGCGCGCTCCTGCTCGCGCTCCTCGTCGCGGACGCCAAGGTGACCGTGCACGACAAGGGCAAGAAGAAAGGCCCCGCGCGCGCGGTGAAGTCCGACGTGAAGTACATCAAGTGCCAGGTGTGCGAGGAGGTGGCCAAGACTCTGAGCCGCGAGGCGTCTTCCCTGCGCGACGAGAAGGGCGCGAAGCTCACCGAGTCGGACGTCCTGGAGAAGGTGGAGAAGGTGTGCGACCCCACCGCGGAGGAGGGCGAGTGGCTCGTGAAGCACGATCTGGTGGAGAAGGGCACCGCGCTGACGATGAAGTTCATGGGCGCGGATGTCTACGGAAAGTGCGGCGTCGAGTGCAAGACGATGCAGAGGGCGTGCGAGGACATCGTCTCCGACCGCGACACCGACATCGCCGAGGCGCTCTTCACCTCCGGCGACGCCATGAAGCGCGCCGCGGTCACCGCCTTCCTGTGCCGCGACGAATACGAGACGGAGCGCGGGTCGTGTTTGCGCGCGCCGCCGCCGACGCCGAAGGATCGGCAAAAAGGCCCCGCGTTCGAGGCGACGGACAAGAAGGAGATCGACATGCAGCGCATGATGAAGCAGATGGAGGCCATGGGCATGGGAGGCATGCAGATGTACGGCCGGGACGACATGGCGGAGATGGTCTCGGACTACGACGACGACTTCGCTGCGAGCGCCGCGGCGAACGGCGAAGCGGCGGGATTCAACGCGCAGAGCTTCGACGAAGACGCGCCCGCCGCGAGCGTCGCCGAAAAAGCCAAAAACGCGTGGTCCTCGGTGAAGCAGTTCGGGAGAGGAATCGCGGATAAGCTCAAGAACGCCGTGAGTTCCGACCCGGACGATAACGTCGAGCTCAGGTGATGTGGGCGAGAGCGTCGGGAGGCGTTTTTTTTGCGAAGAGGCACAGGTGATGACGCGACGATCGCGATGTGATGCGATGATCAGTCTCGCGGCGCGGCGGGTTTTCGCAAACTTTTTTGGTATTTCTCCGGCTTCATCGTCATTCGTACACCCGCGCGTCGTCGTCGTCACGACTTTAAAAAAACGCCTCCCCTTTTTCTCAACACTCACGGGTGGTACATGTTCCCCTTGCTCCGTAGCCCCGGCGGCATCGCCTCGCGGTCCAGCACGGACGCGTCCGAGGGCATCACGACCCATCGGTGGTTGATGGGGTCGTACACGCCGTCCAGCCTGGACGGCGGCGGCACGTGCTTGCGCTGCGTTGCCAGGTCGTTGGGGTCATCCTCCGGGACGACGATCTGGTGGTTCCGCAGCAGCCGCGGGGACCGCGTCCCCGGGGACGCGGGGCGGTACGGGGACGAGGGGCTCACGCCTCGTCCCGGGGACGCGGGCCACGCCTGGTCCGCTAACGGATCATCCTCCGGGTAATTCTCCGCGCGGTCCCACGGCGCCGGAACCTTCGCGACGCCGCTGCGAAAGTCGACGTCGGCGCGGAACGCGGTTTCCAACCCTTTCGCGCCCACCACGGTCTGCAGACCGTGGAGCGTGTCGTACTTTGTCGAACTCAAACGCGCCGGATCGCTCCAGGCGTTCCGCGAAGCGTACCCGTCGAGTTCGGCGTAGTTTCTGTATCGCGCCGACAGACGCGCTTGTTTGTCCAACGCGCGCTCGTGCTCGATCGGGGCGCTCTCGACGTTCCGCGCGCTGGGAGGACGCCGGGGACGGTCGAGGATGGAGTTCTTCTTGTACATCGCGCTCGTTTCGTTCTCTGAGAACGTGTCACGTCGCGGCTCTGGACCGACGATGTGAGCGACGACTCGAGCGTCGGGCCCTCGAGACGCGCGGCCGGCGCGTCTCGCGACGCGATCCGACTATGAACGCGGGTAACGACCCGAATTCAACACCCGGTGCTCAATAAAACACCGAACGCGCCGCGTTCCTCGAGCGCGCCGGCCGAGACCGTCCGCCCGTCTCCGCGAGCGCGACGCGTGCTGCGCGCGGGAAGGAACGCGAGACGCGCCGGTCGCCTGCGCTCGTGCGTGTGCCGCGCGGCGCGAGAGACGATCGAGAATGTGTTGGAAGTTTCCGTGGTGATTTTTACAATGCGTATCAAAGTCTCTGACTAAATACGCACTGCTCGCGCGGCGTGACGTGACGACTTGACGACACTCCGCCATCGCGTCCGAAGCACATTGCGCGCGCACACGCGGAGACAGCTTGATCCGGGACTAGGCGGCGCATCCTCGATGCGCGCGAAACCTGCGCGGAGGCCCGCCTCGATGTCGCGTCGCGCCGCGGTTCTGGCGTGCCTCGCGAGCCTCGCGCTCGCGCGCGCGCCTCCCGCGAACGCCTACAGCTCCCTGGCGGGATCGTGCGACCACGCGGGCGTCGTGCACGGGATGGACAGGATCGCGCCCCAGCCCGGCACCGGGGGGTACACCCTGCGACTCGGCCACCCCGGCGTGAACGTCCCCGGCGCGACCGTGCCCGTCGCGCTTTCCGGCGACGAGCCGCACAAGGGCTTCCTCGTGTACGCGGTGCTCGGAGGAGACGAAGCGTCCTCGAAAGAGATGTACGTCGGCTCGTGGGACGACGCCGCCATGCCGGACGGCGCGCAGACGCACCCGCACTGCGCGCACGCGGCGACGCACGACGCGTTCCACAACGCGGGCATCGTCACGGACATGCTGCCGTTCATCGTCCCCGAAAATCTCGAGAAGGGCACTCGAGTGACGTTCAAAACCACCGTCGTTCGCGACTACGAAACCTGGTTCGCGTTCGAAACCTCTTTCGTCGTCGGCGCCGCGGATGGCGCGGGGGACGCCGACGTCGCGTTTCCATCGACGACGACGACGTCGGAACGAACGACCGATACGAACGAGGAAACGAACGAAGAAACGCGCGCGCCCGGCAAAGAGCGGAAAACGAAACCGAAAACGCGCGCGCCCAGTCTGGGTAAGGCGGTCGAGGGGGGCTGGCGCGCGCCGTCGCGAAAATCGCCGCGAACCAAAGCGCCCGCGAGCGTCGGGGGCGAGCGCGGCGCGGTCGCGGCGGGCGACGCGGACGGCGCGAGTCTGTCGTCGTCGTCCGCGTACGTCGGCGGCCGCAAAGCAAAAGCCGGAGCGACGGTGGATTCGAAGCGACGCGCGAAGGCTGGCTCTACTGGCTCTACTGCGACGAAGAAAAAAACGGACGACGCGCCCTCTTCCGGAACCGCCCCGGCGGACCCGCTGGCGGATCCGAACGTCGCGCGAACGCGCCGACGAAACGCGCGGTTAGCGCACGGGTTGGCGATGGCGGTTGCGTGGCTTTTTTTCGCCCCCTCGGGCGTCTTGGTCGCGAGGCACGGCAAAGCCTCGAAGACCTGGTTCAGCACGCACCGCGCGTCGGGGATGGCGGTCGCGGCGCTGACGCTTTTATCCGCGTGGTACATCATCTCCGTGCGCGGCTGGAGCACGCCCTGGGGCAAGCACGGGAAGACGGGCGGCGCGGTGCTTTTTTTGGTCGTTGTCCAAGCCGTCGGCGGTCACTACCGTAAGCGGTTCCCGCGATCCAAGTGGAGCAAGTGGCACAGGATTTTCGGTGGCGTTTCCCTCACGCTGGGCGCGTACAACTGCTTAGCGGGCGCCGCGATGGTGGGGTGGATGGAGGTGGGGTACGGAAACGTGTTGACCGCGGCGCGCGTCGCGGTCGTTACCTGGATAGCCGTCGCGCTCGCGCTCGAAGTAAAACGCCGAAACGCCGCCGTCGCGAGGAAACGAGGCCGAACGGCGTGAGGTATACTTTGACGTAAAACGTCGGTAGTCTGGTATTCTAAAACGATTGATTTTTCGTCATCGTCCAACGTTCGCGTCGTGACGTTAACACGTTCGTCGGAACGAAACGGTCGTCGTCCCCGTCGTCCCTATCGTCAGTCGTCGCCCGTCGCGTTCCAAAACAAAGGCGTCTCCTTTTCCCTCTCCGTCGCGGAAGTCGCGGAAGTCGCAAAAAAAACATCAAGCCTCAGTACGCCGTCGCGGCGTGCGGGTCGGCGACGTCGTGCTGGTTCACGCCGCCCATCTCGCGCAGCGGGTCCTCCTCGTCGTCGCTCTCGTCGGCGCCCGCGCCACCGCGGAAGCCGAGGAAGTTCTCGGGCGCCACCGGCGGCGCGACGGAGACGCCCCGCACGAGCCTCGGCGCGAAATGGCTGCGCGCGTCTCCCGTGCCGAGCTGGCCCCAGTCTCCGCGGCCCCACAGGAACAGCCGGCCGTCCTCGGCGACGGCGCCGGAGTGGTCCTCGCCGACGGCGACGGTCGCCAGCCGCGTGCCGCGCAACGACTCGACGCGCTCAAAGGCGTAGCGCCGGCGCACGTCCCCGTGACCGAGTTGGCCGTACGCGTTCGACCCGGTGGTCATCACCGCGCCGCACGCCGTGAGCACCACGCTGTGGTTCCCGCCCGCCGCCGCGAGCACGACGCGGCACGTCGAGCCGCACGTGCACGGCGCCTTGACCCAGCCGCTGCGGTACGAAGCTCTCTCGGGGTTTTGCGCCGACGCCGGTACATCGCCGGAGGGACGCGAAGCCGTCGCGTCCCGAGAAGCCGAGGAAGGGCCGCCGCAGGACGCGCGCATGGACCTGCGGTTGCGCTTCTTCTTGCGCGCCGTCGCGGTGAGCGTCGCGGCGGCAAAGAGCAACGGCAAAGAGCCCTCCTGCGTGACGCCTTGTTCGGAAGCCGTGTCGAAGGGTCCTTGGGCGTCAACGCTTTTGGGTCCCCCTGTACCGTACGCGTCCGCGAGCGAGCCCGACAGAGTGCGGCGCATGCGGTCGTTCTTCCTTCCAGCCACCGAACTCTTGGGCGCGGGCTTGTGGTGCACGGGGATGAGGCGCGGCACGAGGTGGTCGTTCGGACCTCGCACCGGTCCGCTCTGGTCCTCCTCGTAGTAGTAGTAGTCGAAGTGCCCTCCGCGCACGCCGACGCCGAGCGCGCCGTGCTTCCCGCGGCCGCAGCCCCAGAGCTGGCCGCCGGCGGTGACGAAGAGCGTGTGGTGGCCTCCCGCGGCGAGCGTCACCACGGGCTCGTCCAGGTCCTGCAGCGACTCCACGAGGCACGGCCACGGCACGCCCGTCTCCCAGCCCGCGGCGGTGGCAAACGCGACGTCGCCGAGACCGAGCTGGCCGTGACGACACGCGCCCCACGACCACACCGAGCCGCACTCGGTGAGGCAGAGCGAGTGCGCGCCCCCGGCGACGGCGTGCGTCACGCGCATGCCCCGCAGAGCCTCCAGGCGTCTTAAAGGGCCGGCGTCGTGGAAGTGCCCGTGGCCGAGCTGACCGTGTCTTCCGCGGCCGCACGTCCAGAGGCCCCCGGTTTCGGAAACCGCAACCGTGTGGTTGGCGCCCGCCGCAACCGAAACAACCTTCACCGAGGACATGCTTTGGACGGCGCGGGGCACGTCAACCTCGATGGGCGTCCAGCCGCCGTGCCCGAGCTCGCCCGAGCTGGCGAGGCCCCACGTGAGCAGCACGCCGTCGGGGCTGAGCGCGGCGCAGTGCGACGCGCCGCAGCGCACCGTCTCCAGCGCGGAGGGGTCGGCGACGCCGACGCCCGCCAGGTTTACGACGTTCGGGCGCGCCGAATCGTCGTAGCCCCCTTGTCCGAGCTGCCCGTGGAACCCGCGGCCGAAGGTGTACAGCGCGCGCCCGCGCGGCTGGATCGCGGCGACACGCTCGCGCTCGAGCGAAGCGTCCGAGCGCGTCACGAGCGGCAAAGGCCCCCACGCGTACGAAGCACCGCGGGACGCGCCGGCGTCGTTTCCGACGTTTCCGACGAACACGTCTTCGTCCTCGTTCAGAAAGTCCTCGTCGCCGACGCCTCGGCGTCGCGCGAAATCGCGCGCGTCCGTGCGCCTGCGATTGGGCGGCGAGATGGGACCACCCGGAATTGTCCCCGGAACGCCAAGCACGGCGGTGTGGAACGCGCCCAGGTCTACGCCGGCGGCGGTGCGAAGCGCGACGTCCGCGCTCTCCGCGAAACGAAGCGTCTTCGCGAAGCTATTCTTGAGTCCGTCGTATTTGTCCACCAAGACGCCATCCGCTCTCGGGTGCGCCTCGACTCTTCTCTTCGCGACGCGCTCGACGATCCCGGTGTCCTTGAAGAACTTGCTCACGCACGTCATGACGCCGAGCTCGCGCGCGCCGCACAGGGACAGAACCTCCTCCAGCATCTCGACGGGCAAAACGCCCAACGACCCGCACTCGGGCGCCGGCGGCGCCGACGCGCGTCGACGCTTGTGTTTTTTCGAGCTCACCGTCTCAGGCGCGCCGACGCGATCGAACAACGGACCGCTCTTCGCGGACGGATCGTCCCTGAACGACCCGCCCGCGCGCTTGGAAACGGTCGCGAACGAGATCTTGCGCTTGCCCTTGGCGTCGGGAAGGGGGCTGACGCACACGTGCAGACACCCGGCGGCGGTGTTTTCGGTCTCGGCGTCGTCCGCGCGTTTTTCTGTGAGGTGCATTTTTTTTTGTTTCGGGTCCGTTCGCGGCGAGCGCGGCGGAGTTCGAGCGGCGGGCACGGAGCGACACCGGCGACATCGATCGATCGCGCGCGGGACGGGGGAGGGGTCGTCGGTCAGATACGCGCGATGCGCCCTCGGTGGCGTCCGTCGCGCGTTCGCGGTGTGCGCCCCGCGGCGTCCGTCGCGGCGCGCCGCGGTTTCCACGAAAAACCGAAACGCGAGAGGAACGAATGGTTCCCCCTCGCGAGGAAACGAGAGGGCGTTCGCGTGGCGACCGAACGGGCGACGGGAGGGGTTCCGCGAGCGGGGTGGAGGTCCGACGCACCGTCTTCGGCGCCGGCATCCTTGCCCTTGCGCTTGTGCCTGAGCGGGTAGCGGTGCTGCGGCGATCCCATCGTGCTCTGCAGCATCGAGCCGCGGTCGGTGTCGCGTCGGCTCGCGGTCATCTTCCCTGAGCCGTTTGCGTCGCTGAAGGCGCTTTTAACGGCAAAAAGCGAGTCGTCCGAGAAGACGACGCGGCGCGGCTGGTCTGCGCGATGACGGGAAACGGGGGAGGTCAGCGACGCGTTCGCGTGTCTGTGACGCGATGGGAGATCTGAAGGGGTCGTGGCGCGCTCGCGTCGCTCAAACGCGCGCGCTCGGCGCGCGCGGCGTACCTTCCGTTGCGGAAACTCAAATCCTCGAGTTCCCCTTTTGCTCGTCGCGACCTCGCGACTCGCCTCTCCCCCACGAACGCGCTCGACCGACGAGCGCGGTTTCCCAATGTACAGTCTCGGTTCGTCCGCGAACCCCTAACACCCGAGCGCCTCCCTAACGGAAGCGACACCCCGACACGCGTGGCCACGCGCGCTGCCTAAACTGGCCATGCCGCGTCGCAACCGTTCTCGTTTCAAGGGACCGTCAAATGTCGTGGTTTTTTTCGGGACGCGCGCCTCGAAAACGCTTAAACTTTCCCCTCTTTCCGGCGTTTCCGACACGCGCAAACAGTCCGCCAAAAATGAGCATTCGACGTCGAAAAAGCAACGAGTCTCCCGATGGCGCGCGTCGGACGTAAGGCGTGTCCTGCCCCGCCCGTCGGCACTCCCGAAGCGCGGCGGCGTAGTTTCGCGTCAGCGCACTTCCCCAGCTCGTCCCGAGCCTCTCGCGCTCGCCCGGAAGCGACGCGTGGGGTGTCCGAGAGCGCGCGATGCCGCGACGGAACAAACGCAAGGCGAAGGGCGCCGAGCCCGGAACGCTCGGCGCCGGTGGCGGCAAGGGCGGTCCCGGCGAGAACTGGGGCGGCGAGCACATGCGCCAGGCCCCGACGCCCTTGATCGCGGTGAATCCCGACCGGACGCTCATCGCCGTCGCGTTCGGCACGGAGGTCCGCGTGTACGACACCGAGACCGGCGCGCTCGCGACGCTCGCGTCGGTGTGTGCCTTCGATGCGGCGGCGGCGGCGGCTCGGGAGGGTGGCGCGGAGGCGCCCGACGCCTCCCGGTGGCACACGGACGCGATCCGCGCGCTGCGCTTCGACAGCACGGGCGCGTCCATGTGTACCGCGGGGGATGACAAGCTCGCGCGCGTGTGGCGGGTGGAGAAGGCGGATGTGACGACACCCGCGAGCGCGGGTGTCGTCCCATCGCCTCGAACGCTCACCTGCGTGCGGTGCGCTCGGTTGCCGAAAAAAGCGTGCGCGGCTGCGTTTTTCTCCGCCGCCGACGGCGCCGTCGCCGCGTTCGCCGATAAGTTCGGGGACGTGCACGGCTTGCCCGTCACGGAAACGCAGTTCAAAGGTGGGGAAGACAAAACGACGTTCGACGAGGCGACGTACCTTCTCGGCCACTGCTGCTCCATCATCACCGACGCGTGCGCCGTGACCGGCGAAACCAAACGTCTGCTCGCCACCGCCGATCGCGACTTCAAGATCCGCGTCGCGAGGCTTCCAGACACGACGTCCACGATCTTAAACCCGGAAATCGGCGTCCCCGAGATCCAGAGTTTCTGCCACGGACACGCCGCGTTCGTCGCGTGCGTCGCCGCGGTCCCGTCAAATGTCGGCGATGCGTACGTCGTCAGCGGCGGCGGCGACGGCGCGGCGAAGCTGTGGCGATGCGAGGACGGCGAGGAGGCGGGTTCGGTGACGCTCGCGCCGCCGAGGCCGAAGAAGGTTGAAGAGTCTCCTGCGGGAGACGACGACGACGACGGAGACGACGAGAAAGGCGTTTCCGAAAAAGGAAAAGCGCACGTCGTGATGAACTCGGGAGAGGCTCCGCGCGAAGCCGTCGACGCGCCCGCGGTGGTCGCGATCGCCGTCGCGAAAAACGGCGACGTCTACGCGTCCGTCGAGGAGCGCGACGGACACGTCGCGAAGCTTCGCGTCGAGACTCGGCGTCAAGGCGCCTCCGCGTCGGACGACTCTCGTCGGCTCTCGCTCGAGCTCGTCGAGTGGGTCGACCTTCGCGGTGCGGGCGTCGAGGGCGTGCCCTCCAGTCTGCACTACGACGAGACGAGTAAGGAGCTCGTCGGGGTGTGCGAGCGGAAATGCGCACGACGCGACGGCGACGACGGAGCGACGACGGAAGCGGCTGTGTTTTTCGCGCTCGGAGGCGTCGACGCCGCCGACGCGTCGTTCGACCGCGCGCGGTGCTCGCGCGCGCTCGCGGTGGCCGGGATGGCGGAGGCGAGCACGGGGGTCTCGCTCGGGGACGCCATGCGCAAGCGGAGCTACGACGAGCAGAGGCGCGAGGAGCGCAAGAAACAGCGCAACGACTTCAAGAGCGGCGGCGCGTCGCTCAGCAACCTGTGACGGGCGTGACGCGATCTGACTTGACTGTTGTTGTTGTGTTGCCTGGATAGTCGTCCCGTGGTCGTAATAAAAATATGAGTGAGAGCTTGGTCTGCAACTCGTGAAAATGATTTAAACCGTGAGCTGTCGTTTTCGACGCGTCGACCCTCGTCGGACCCTCGTCGCCGCGCGGACGACACATCCACCGGCGCGCGCGCGCGTTCGACGCCCTTCACGCTCACTCGCGTCGCCGACGCGCCACGAGCGCTCTCGTCCAGCGCGTTTTCTGTCGGTTCGACGCGCGTCTCGGTCTCGCGCGGACCACGACTCCGCCTCCTCGGACGGGCCGTCCGAAGATGAGCGTCGCCCCCAAGATGCTCACGGAGCGCCAGCAGCTGGCCATCGCGCTGCGCGAGTCCATGACCGCGGCGCCCGCGCGTGTCGCCACGCCCGGCTCCGCGCCGAGACCCGCCGCGCACTCGCCCGCCGGCGACGAGGTACGTGCGCCCGATACGAGCGCCGCCCCTTCGGGAGGAGGGTGCGCGAGCCATTTTCAAAACGCGGTCGCACGCGGCTCTTTCCTGGGCACCCGTGAACACCCCTCCTCCTCGAGGCGCGCCTCGAACTCGCGCGTCCGTCGACGCGTCGACGACGACCACGCGCCATGTCGCGCCGCGTCCCCCTCGGTCGCGTGAGGTGCCCGTAATCCGTCCCGTAATCCGTCCGTCGCGTCTCAACCTCCGCGCTCGCGCGCTGACCGCTCCCCCGTCGCGCACATCCCGACGACCGCCTCTTCGTGCGCCGCCTGTACCGCGTCGTTTTCACGCACGCGCAGGCGGAGCCTCACAAGCGCGCGCGCAAGCTGAGCCGCGTGGAGCGCGAGCTGGCTTCTTTGGCTCCCTGGGCGTGGGACCCGCTGGTGGGTAAGCACGCGCCCGGCAACGCGATGATGCGCGACTTCGCCGAGGTGGCGGCGGACAAGGTGGTGACCACCAACACGGACACCTACGATTCCTACCGCTTCGCCGCGCCCGCCGACCCGACGGAGGAGGAGACGGACAATAAGCGCGCTCGCCACGCCGATCGGCGCGGAGACGCTTCGAAAAGCGTTTCGAAAAGCGTTTCGAAAACGTCGATGCCTTCGAACGCGATTCATTCGGATCCCAGAAAGGGTCTCAATAAGAGACGCGCGGACAAACGGTCGCCTGTCGCGAAGGCTGAAAAGACACACGCGTCCACCCCGGCGACGGCTACTCCGGCGCCGGCGACGGCGCGAAAGGCGACGCCGGCGGCGGTTTCCAAAAAGCGCGCGACCGCCGCCGAAGACGCGACGCCTTTGTCGTCGACGCGTGACGTCGCCAAGAAACAGTCGCGGGTTCAGTTCGCGAGCCGGACCGGCGGGTTAAAGCGCGCGTCCAAGACGACGGCGACGGAGACGCCGAAGGAAGGAGACGAGGCCTCGCCTTTGGCGTTTGGAAAGAAAAAGACCAAGCCCCGGAGCTCTTTGTCTGTGGGAAAGAAAGCGCCGCGCGGAGCTTCGGTGGGGAAGAACCTGGTGGACGCGCTGGAGCGCGCCGTGGAGGGAACCGGCGGCGTGGCGGAGACCGAGACGTACAAAGAGGGCAAGGAGAACGCGCCGCCCGACGTCGGCGCGAACGTCTTTGGTCCGGGATCGGGTCTTGGACCGGGACCGGTTCCGGGACCCGCCGCGCGCGCGCCGCGGTCGGCGAGAGCGCCGAGGCAAACGCCTTTGGCGGACCTCGGCGAGTCGCGTCGCCACCGCGAGGCGGCGCTTCTCGCTGTGGCCGCCGCCGAGGCGGACGCGGAGGCGGCCGCGTCCGGCCCCGCGATGACGCCGTCGCAGCAGCTCCTGCAGGCGTACTACGACCTCACCGGCTCGCGGACGCTTCCGGCGGCGGCGAGGCTGGTGAAAAACCGCGACGAAAACGCGGCGGCGGAGCGCTTTTCTGCGCACACCGAACGAACGCCTCCAAACGCGGGAGTCTCGGCGCCGGAGTCGTTGGTTCGGGCTCCGCTCCCGTGTTACGCGCCTCCGTTCACCAACCCGTTACGCCCGGTGTGCGTGACGGTGGGCCCGTTCGAGTCGGGCTTCTCGCTAACCTCGTCGTACGACAAGTTACCAACAAACGTCGTGCCGCTCACCGCGAGCGTCGCGCGCGCGTGCGAGTACCTGGAAAAGCGCGACGCCGCCGAGGCGAGACATCGTTCTTGACGTATAGGCTTATAGTCGGCGCCTGCTTCGCGACGCGCGAGGGTAATCGTTCGTACGACGGTTAGCGAGAGAGAGTGTGGCGTGCGAACAAAAAGCGCGCGCTGTGCGAGAGGGACGACCGAGCGACGTCACGCGCGCGGGTACGAATGACGACGAATGTTCTTTCTATCGTTTTTTCGTTTTAAACGTCTGGTAGTCTCTCGCGCTATTTCTTTTTTTCGCCGACATCGTCTCCCCCGCGTTTTTTCGCCCTCCCAGTCCGTCTACCGCGCCTCCGCGACGAGCTCGCGCACGCGCTCCAGCACCTTCGCGTTCGCGCTTGTACACGCCTCGGGCGTGTACGGTGGCGGCACGACGCAGCATCCCATCACCGTGAGCGTCGCCGCGCGGTAATCCGCGCTCACGTCGAGGTGCACGGGCACGCGAGCGTTTTCAAGCGCCAGACGCACGCGCGCGAGTCTCGCCGCGATCGTTTCTCCGTTCAAAGACTCCTCCGAGTTTTCGTTCGATTCAACGCGCGTCAGGAGCGACCGCGGCGTCGAAGGCTCGCTCTTGGGCGTCGAAGGCGGAGAGCTCTTCTCGCTTCGTAGTGTGACGTCCGCGCCGTAAACACGAATCGGACGCGTCTCCAAGAACGCGCCGCTGCTCTGCACCGCGGCGGGATTCAAGGAAAAAAACGCGCGTCCGAACGGAGCGTTGGTTTCACTCGCGCCCGCCGACGCCGTCGGCTCGCGGGAGACGTCCATGGAGCCGCGGCGGTCGGACCCGCCCGCCTGCCGCAGCGCGTCCAGCGCCATCGCGCCGCCCCCGACAACCTCCACGCCCTTCACGGCGTCGCGCGGGATGACGCACACGTGGTCGCGGCCGGCGTCGCTCGAACCTGCGAAGGAAGTTTACGAAGCGAAGTCGTCGTCAGTCACCTCTTCAGCGCGTCTTCGGATGGGTTTGGAAGGGTCGACGGATCGACGTGATCGACCGAACGCGACGAGAGAAAAACGGCGCTGTAAACGAGCCGCGTCTTCCGGTTCCGAGAGAGACGCGACGGAAACGGGAGGGGCGCGTCGGCGGATCGCGGTCGGTCCGGAGGCCGGAGACGCGCGGTGGACCGCGCGATGACGGGTGTGTGGGCGAGCGCGCACCTGAAACGTCCGATCCCCTGATCAGCGGCGGTCGCGGCTGTGGTGAAGGGGACGAGGATGTGGTGAGTTTCTTCTTCTTCGACGGAGAACACGAGCGCGCCAAAAAGCGCTTCGTTCGAGAAAAAATCCTCGGCGAGCCGCCACAACGGCGGCGGCGAATCGTCGTTTTCCGATTCGGTTCGGGCACCCCGAACGTTTTCGCGCGGTGTTCGCCTCGCACGAGGGGGGCGCGGGTCGGCGCGCCTGCGCCTGATGGACGTACCTTGCGCAGCGCGACGGTGCCTCGCCGGTCGACGTCGCACACCGTGCCCTGCCTGGTGGACGCGTCTCCGAGGGTGATGACCACCTCTTGCCCGAACAAGGACTGCGGAAGTCGGGGAGCGAACCGTCAGGAAAACGAAGAGGCGTTCGCGCACGTTCTATCTTCGTCTTTGAAGATGTGCGCGTCGCGGAGGGGGTGCGGGGATGCGGCGGAGACGCTGCGCGTGCGGCATCAATCGATCGCGAAACCCGAAACTCGCGTGACGCACCTCGAGATGTGCCGTGTTCAGCCCCGACAGCGGCTGTTGGCGAGGAGAACGATGAGGAAGGCGCGCGGGAGTCGGGAGGGCGCGGGTCAGAAGAAGGACGCGCGTGTGCAACAAACCGTCGCAAGAGAAAACAACGCCGCGCGTCCGCGCCGGAAACGCGCGCGTGTGCGCGTTTCGCCGGTCGCGACGAAGTATCGTCTTCCGCGAGCGCACCTCGCGCACCCCCGGCATCGCCATAGCGTCTCTCGAGGATTGTTTCCGCGTCACCCACGCGTCCTGGCCTCCCATCGTCCGTTCGCGCGACGCCTTCGCCAGTTGTAAACTTTGTCGAACGGCGAACGACGCCGCCTTTCCCGGATGGCGCGCCGCCGCGTGCGATGCGTCCGCGACCGATCGATCCGCGCGCCCAGCCGAAGATGTGACCCGGAGGGACTGTCTGACCGCCCCGTGCGGTTTTCTCGGCGTTCCTCGCCTCGCCCGAGCCGCACGCGCGCAATGACGGAGCTCCGGCGCAGGCGGCGCGGTCTGTCGAAGAGATTTTTTGCTTCATCCTAACGCTCCGAGTCAGCACTGGAAAGCCCATACAGAAAAACCGCAAGTCGCGAGGTTCTCGTTCGTGACTCAACGACCGTGAAGCTCAGCCGCGCGCCTACAATATGACTCGGCACGTTGATCGTTCAAACGGGTAGAAACTCGAAAAGTCGTAAATGATCCCTAACCCTGATGACCGACCGCGACGTGTTCGTCGCCACTGTGTCGGGCGCACCGCAGACCGACTCCGCCCTCGCGTCGATCGCGAGACGCTCGTCGACGACGCCATGGAGACCAGAGGCGCGAGGCGCAAGAGCCAGGGCCTTCCCCGGAAGGCTCCCGCGTACGCCAAGACCGGCGGCAAGAAGGAGCTGACCACGAAGGATGGACATTGGTCCGGCGCGAAGAAGGGAGGCGCGCGCGGGGACTCCTTCCTCGCGAACGCGGGCTCGACGCTGTTCGTGCTCGCCATCATCCTCACCACGCCGTTCATCGCGGTCATAGTGTACGTCCGATCGATCGCCGCGCGCGGGAGCCGACCGAAAGCGCGTCCGAGGATTCGTCCACGTCTCGAATCGATCCACGATGACGACGTCCGCTTTTCTTTTTCTGACGCCGTTCGCTCTTTTCTCATCATTTTTTCGCGCCCTCGCGTGGAAACGACAGGTGGCACGCGTTCGTGAACCTGGACGGCTCCCTGCAGGCCATCGTGCGTGCGTTTCAAAAGAAGGGCCTCGCTTTGATCCCCGAGATTTGGCCGAGCACGTCGAAGAGGGCGTGGCAGCTTCTCGGCTCGTACGCGGCGTTCGAAGCGCTTTTACAAGTGTACCTCCCCGGAAAGCGGTTCGAGGCGACGACGACCGCTAACGGCAACGTCCCCGTGTACAAGGCGAACGGCGTGCAGTCGCTCGTCGTCACCGTCGTCGCGTTTTTTATCGCCTGGCGATTTGAACTCACCTCGCCCAAGGAGATCTACGACCTGTTCGGCGAGATGTTAGCGGGCATGGCGATCGCTTCCATCTTCTTCTGCGTGTTTCTGCAGATCAAAGGCCACGTCGCGCCCACGGACGAGGACTCCGGGTCGTGCGGCAACCCCATCTACGATTTCTGGTGGGGCATGGAGCTGTACCCCAAGCTCGGCCCGCTGAACGTGAAGCAGTTCACCAACTGCCGCTTCGGGATGATGGCGTGGGCGATTTTGCCCATCATCTTCGCGTGTTACCAGTACGAAAGAGACGGGTACCTCGCCGACTCCGTCGCCGTCACCACTTTTTTGATGTCCGTGTACAACTTCAAGTTTTTCCTGTGGGAGACGGGATACTTCAACTCCATGGACATCCAGCACGATCGCGCGGGGTACTACATCTGCTGGGGGTGTTTGGTGTGGGTGCCGGCGGTGTACGCGTCGCCGGCGCTGTACGTCGCCTCAGTCACGCCCCCCGTCTCGCTCGGCGCGGCGCGCGCGCTCGCCATCGCGTTCCTCGGCCTTTTATCCATCTGGGTCAACTACGACAGCGACCTGCAACGCCAGCTTTTCCGCGCCAGCAAGGGCAAGAAGAAGGTGTGGGGCAAGAAGCCGCTGATGATCGAGGCGGAGTACAAGGTTCTGAAGAACGACGAGTGGGTGACGAAGAAGTCGCTTCTGCTGGCGTCGGGGTGGTGGGGGGTCGCCAGGCACTTCCACTACCTGCCGGAGATCACCGCGTCGTTCTTCTGGACCGCGCCCGCGTTGTTCGACAAACTGCCGCCGTACCTCTACGTCGTGTTCCTCACGATCCTGCTCATCGACCGCTCGATGCGCGACGATCTGCGGTGCTCGCTCAAGTACGGCAAGCACTGGAAGAAGTACTGCGAGCTCGTGCCGTACAAGATCGTGCCCGGGATCTTTTAAGATGGACTCGAAGTGTAACGTCGCGTATCGAGAAACGCGATATCTCCGATGCGCCTTCTTCGGACGCGGGTGATGACCGATACGCATCGGTTTCGCGCGCGCGTTTTATTGTGATGAACGAATTGTCGGTGTGGAGAAAAGATCGTACACAAAACGCATATAGTACTATCTTCTTCTCGCGCTACTCGTCAAGCGCTCGTCGCCGCTCGAGGGCTAAAAGTTGGCGCCTTTGCGTCGCTACGTAAACGGCGCCGAGGAAAGAATGTGTCGTACGACGCGATGCGCGCGAAACGGCTAACGCGCCGCCGGGTCGAGCGCGGCGAACCTCGCCGCCACTTCGTCCTGCACGGGGTTTTGCTCGTCTCGGTTCCCGATGTTCATGTCGCGAACCATCTCGCCGATCTCCGCGCTGTTCATGGAGTCCAGGAACCCGAGCGAGAGCTGCTTCTCCAAACTGGGACCGCGCTCGAGGATGGACGAAACGAAAGCGTCGGGTTTGTCAACCGCGCCGACGCCGACGCCGTTTGGAATCGCCGAGGCGGTGACCTCGTCCATCAGCGCGCCGGCGGCTTGCATGTCGTCGCCGTCGCCCGCGCCTGACGCGAACGCGTCGAGCCACCCTGCCTGGTCGGGAAGCTGGATCGGCGCGCGCGGGTTGGGAGAGAGCGGGCCGAACATCTGGTGCGCGAGCGCGTCGTCCGCCGCGGGTCCTTCCATGTCCTCCTCGATCTCCTGGAACCGATCGGCGAGCGTCGACGACACCCCCGTCGCGTGTTGCGGAAACGAAGACCCGCCGTATCCGCCGCCGCCGCCGCTGCCGGGGTTCGACCCTCCGAACCCGAGCGAGCCCACGGCGTGTGTCCCGTGGCCGCCGCGCGAAGGCGCAGGGTCCGCCGGAGGCAGGTACATCTGCCGCCGCTTCCGAGGCGCCGCGCCCGGTACGGTTCCCGTGGACAGGCCCGGGATGTCCAACGCCGCGAACCCGTCGAAGGAGAGGTTTTCTAATTTCCCGCCGCTCTCGCGCACCTGGTCCACGAAGTTCAGCATGGTGGTCTGGAACTGCTCCGTGCTCTGCAAGCGCGCGCCGAGCCGGCGCACCTCGTCCGCGGTGGCCGCCTGCTCCTCGCGCAGCCGCATCACCTCCTTGAGCAAAAGCAAACGGTCGCGCTTGAGCTGCTCAACCTCCGAGGTGACGCCTCCGTACGCGCCGAGCTCGAGCGACTGCGCGCCGTGGTCGGGCGTGCCGCCGCGCGCGTGCGCGGACGGGTGGTAACCGCCGTGCGACGCGTTGGTGTTCGCGCGGGATCGATCGCCGACGGCGTCGTTTCGCGCGCCCGAACCCGACGCGCCGTTGTTTTTTCCGTTTCGCGCGCCCGCCCCCGCCGCGCCGCTCTTTTTGTTCCGAGGCGCGTCGTGCCGCTTGAGCGTGGTGAGCAGCTCGGGCTTGCCCTGCTCGAAGCCCTCGACGCCGAACTCGAAGCGGTCGCTGTGGCACTTGCGGAAGCCGTAGTTGTTGAGCTGCCGCACGAAGGATGCGAAATTGGAGTGCTTGAACGTGTTCGGCAACTGCTCCTTTTCCATCTGGTCGGGGTTCCACACCGTGAACGTCCGCCCGTCGGCGGTCCACGACACGATGTGGTCCGTGGACGGGTCGGAGACCAGGTTCCACGTTTTCCTGAGAATATCACGACCGTCGGTCAAAAACGTGTCGAGGTCAGCGGACGCGCGCGCGATGGGCGACAAAAAAAACGCCGAATCGGAATAAAAGCGCGAGACAAGGCGAAAGAGCCGCGAAAGAGCGACGGAAACGGAGCGTCGCGGCGTAGAATGATGTTCTAAGCGGGACCTGTCGTGGGCGCGGGGCGGGACGCGCCGAGCGACGCGACACGCTCGGGGGCGGTCGCTCGCATCGATGCGCGCGCGTGGATACCGAGGCGAGGCGCTCGTCTCCTCGGACCCGGCGCGCGCGCGTTCGCGTCGCCTAGATCTCGCGCCGTTCGATCGATCCCACGTGTCGTAAAAGCGGAGGCTTTTACTGGGGCGCGAGGGGAAAAAGCACGGACGGGTTCGCGCGGCGGGGACGGGCGGGGACGCACCACAGGAACGGCGAGACGTTCACCGTGGAGAACGGGTTGGACCCGGCGCTGCCGGGCTGCGCGCTGACGGTCTTGGTAACGGCCGCTTTCACGGCCACCATGGCGGCGGCTGGGTGGTTTGCGCTCTCTTGGTGCGAAGATGTCTGAGGAGCAGGTAGACGTGTTGCCGCCCAATGTCGTCCCGGTGACAAAACTTGTGTGTGTGGGCCGGCGCCGCGCCGCGCGCCGACGAAAACCTCGGTTCCACCTCAATCCAAGCGTTGTTGAATGTGTGCGCATTCGTCGCCGCGCCCGCCTGTCACGAACGATGATCGCCCTGGACCTCGCCGCCGCGCGCCCCGCGCGCGTCGCGGCGCAGTCGACGCAACGATCGAGAGCCGCGTCGCGTCGCGCCGGCGTCGCCGCACGCGCCGAAGGACGCTCGCACGCGCGAAAGGCGGTCATCGTTCGCGTCGCCGACACCTCCGACACGGCGTCTCGAGTCGGTCCCCCTCGGTCGAGACTAGCCGAGGACGCGTCTGAGTCGGAAACGGAGCCCTCGGGAATGCGAACGACCGCCTTGCGTCTCCTCGCGTCGCTCGCGCTCGCGGGCGGCGCGCTCGCGCCCGTCGTCGCGCCCCCGCCGGCGAGCGCCGCGTCCGCGTCCAAAACCGCCTCCCAGAAAACGGCCCTCGGCGAAACCTCCACGAGCTTTTTCGAGCGCCTCAACCCCAACCTCGTGCGTCTGCCCGACCCGGTGGCGGAGCGCATCGACGCCGCGATGCTGGGCGTGGGCCGGAACGCCCGCGCGTTCGCGAGCGGCGTCAAGAAGCAAGCGGAGGACCCGTGGTCGGTGGAGGACGTCTGGATAATCTTCGCCCTTCAGTGGGTGATCAAAAACGGGCGCCGCGCGGCGTACGACGCGTTCGCGAATGACAAAGACGACGACGCTTCGGCGGACGCGTCCTCTCGGACGAAGCGATTCGACGCGTCCGTGTTCGGCTGGTTAGAGGGTCCGCTCAAGGCGTTGAACACAACGTGGATCCTGCTGTACCTGCACGATAACGCGAGCCGGATGTTCGTTGTCGAGGCGGGCGCGGCGTACACCGGAGGAGGCTACCTCGGATACTCGTTCGACATCGGAATGTACACGCTGTGCCTCGGCGTCGTCTCCGTTCTCGCCACGCAACGTTGGCTTCCTTTGTTTCTACAGTCCCGGTTCGGGATCGAAGAGGTGTCGCTTCAGACGGTGATCACCCGCTTGGCGGTGATCGCCATCTCCGCGGTCTCCGTGCTAAGAGCCGGCTTGCTGTTCGGCGTCCCCGCTTCTTCCATCCTGGGCGTCTCCGGCGTCGGCGGCCTAACTTTCGGCCTCGCCGCGCGCGACGTGTTATCGAACGTCATGGGAGGCACGATGCTCGCCATCTTAAGGCCGTTCAAGGTGGGCGAGGAGATCTTCGTCACGCAGGGGAGCAACTTTCGAGGCAGCGACGACCCGACCGTGTCGGATTACCTCGTGAAAGAGATCGGGTGGTACCAGACGACGTTAGAGGCGAAGGACACGAAACCCACGATCGTGCCGAACGGGTACTTCCTCGGTGCGAACGTGATCAACGTCACGCGCGCGACAGCTCGAGTGTTGATTCTCGAGTTTCGAGTCTCGTACCGCGACCGCGAAGCCGTGCCGACGATTTGCGAAACCATCGAGGCGTACCTGAGGAACGACGAGAAATGCGACTCGCGTAAGTACCCGGTGCGCGTCAACCTCGCGGGCGCAAAAGCTGACCACCTCGCGATCGCCGTCGAGTTCCACGTGTATAAGATGCCGCTCGACGAGCACCTGCGCGAGCGCGGACGGCTCATCTTCGAGATGCTCGCCATCGTGGAGGCGAGGACCACCGGCCCGGCGTACCCGACGGAGATCTCGCTCGAGACCAGCCTGACGAAGTATGCGGGAAAGTGAGGAGGATATGTAAGAGCCGCGCGGCGCGCCCGTACCCCCCGTCGAATCGGGCGGGTGAAACAAAGGGCGCGCAAACGATACGTTATGAGTAAACAACAGCGCGAGGAGGGAGACATCCAAGACGGTTTGGCGCTGTGGGCCCACAGGGCCCGCAAGTGTACATGTAGATTAGTGTTTCTTTTTGATCCAAAGAGGAATTTTCACAAAAAGCGAACGCTTCTGCGTGTCACTCTCGTCATCGCACGCGCATGGACCCTCCGCCCCCGCGGAAACGGGTCTGCGCGGACCCGAATCCCGGGTGGACCGCCGCGCCGTGGGCGGGCGTGCCGCACCCGAACCTCAGCGCGGGCTCGGGACCGGCCTCGCGCGCGACCGCCACGCCTCCTCCGCCTCCCAGATTCGGCGCGTCCGAAGATGCGGACGTGCGCGACCGCTCGACGGCCGACGCGTCGACGTCCGAGCGCGCCGTGGCCGCCGCGCTCGAGCCCGTCGCGTGGGACGCGTACTTCGACGAGAAGCTTGACGTCCGGGGCGAGTCGGACGCGGACGTGTTCCGCGTGTACGCGCGACGCGGCGGCGAACGGGTCGGCCGTCGGAGCGACCGACTTCACGACGCGACGGCGACGGAGACGGATGCGTCGAGACGCGCGGCTGGTGAAAAAAGAACCGAAACCGTCGTTCTCTTCGCGCACGGGTGCGCGTACACCGCGTTGAGCTGGGCGACGACGATCGCAAACCTCGCGACGCGTCTCGACTCGAGCGTCGTTTTGGCCGCGTTCGACGCGAGGCACCACGGCGCGACGCGCGTTTCGCCGCGCGAAAAAATAAACGACGGCGTCGACGACGAGACCTCCGGCGACGACGTCGACGTCTCCGCGGAGCGACTGGCGCGCGACGTCGCGAGCGTCGCGCGCGCCGTGGTTGGCCATTTTTCGCGTTCTCAGACGGGCACGAAAGAAAACGGCTCGATGGATTCCGAAGAGCGGAACCGGAACCGACCGCCGAAGCTCGTGCTCGTCGGGCACAGCATGGGCGGCGCGGCGGTCGCGCGCGCGGCGGCGACGATGGGCGACGACGTAAACTCCGCGACGCGCGATTTCGATTTGCGCGGCGTCGTCGTCGTCGACGTCGTCGAGGGTTCGGCGATGGCGGCGTTGCGCGACGCGGAGGCGTCGCTCGCGCGACGACCGAGTTCTTTCGCGACGCCCACCGACGCCGTCGCGTGGTTCGTGCGAAGCGGCCTTACTACCAACCTGGAGTCCGCGCGGGTTTCCGCGCCGTCGCAGATCGTTTTGTCGAACGACCGTTTCGTTTGGATCGCGGACGCTCGTCGGACGGCGCCGCACTGGCGCGGTTGGTTCGAGGGTCTGTCGCGTTTGTTTCTTTCGTTGAAGTGCGCGAAACTTCTGATGTTAGCGGACACGGACCGGCTCGACACGGAGCTGACGATCGCGCAGATGCAGGGAAAGTTCCAGACCGTGCTCGTTCCCAACGCGACGCACGCCGTGCACGAAGATCAACCATCGCTCGCGGCGGACGCCGTCGCGGGCTTCGTCGCGAGGTACGCGCGTTAGTAGTAGTCTCGGATACTTAGCTACTGTAATAGTCATCATCATTAGTAGTCTACTACCTCTATGCAATAAATACACAGAGTACTCCTCCTCACCTCTCGAATCGATTCGGTCCTACATTCTCGTTCTCCCCGTTGCCGACCACCACCGCCGAGAGCGAGAGCACGAACACCTGCGACTCGGTTAAAATCGTGGCTTCGCCGACGTACTCGCCCGGCCGAGACGCGCGGCACACCACTCTTAACTGCGCCGCTAAGCCCGGGCTGACCATCCCCGGGACGTACTCGATTAAAAACGCGGACGAAGACGGCTGTTTAACCGTAAACCGACCGAGGTCACTCGACACGTTCGTTAACGTCACTCGGCGTTTCACGGCGACGCCTGAAATGACGCGACCGAAGTGCACGTGCGCGGGAGAGAGCTCGAACTGCGCCGCCGGACCAACCGGGTGGCGACGTTCGGAAGAAACGCGTTTCTCTAAACGCCTCGTCTCGGCGAGCGTCGTGGACGACGTCCGCAGACGACGCCGCGCGTTTCCCTCGACGTCCTCGTGTTTCGCGTTGCGCACGAAAGGCGCCTTCTCGCGGTAGTACGCCTTAGGCGCCGCCGCGAAAGAACGCCGCTTCCCGGTGAAGTCCACTCTATGCTCGGTGCGGAACGTGCGGTCGCCGCTGAAATCCTCCTCCCGCGAGACGGACGTCGAGAACAAAGAAGGCCGCGCCGAGCCGAGAAGCTCTGGGAAGCCGGTTGGCGAGTCCGCGTCCGACGCCCCCGGGATGTCGTCGTCGAGGTCGTGTTGAAGGTCCTCGGCGTTAAACGCGTCGTCGTCCGAGGGAAACGCCTCGAACGCGGAAAGCGGCGGGGGCGGTTCCGGGTCGGCGAGGCGCACCGACGGCGGCAGCGGGTCCACGGCGCGTCTCTCCGCGCGGCGCGGCGGTAACGTCCGCCGGTCCGAGTACGGCGGGATCCGGTCTCGAACGCTTCCTTCTTTTCGCGTGTCTCCGTCCAACATCGTCGCTTCTCCGAAAGACATCGTTCTCGTCTCCGCTTTTTCTTTTTCGATCGCGCGAAGCGCCTCGCGGCCTTCCTCGACGTCGAAGAACGAAACCGGCGGGAACGCCGGTTTAGGCCCCCGCGGCGGCGCGGGCCCGCCCCGGGGCGCCACCTTCGCCTCCCTGGCGAGCGTGTATATTCCGAGGTCCAGAGCCTCCTCCGCCACACGCCTCGCCTCCTCCGCCTCCGCGGCGAGCTCCTCCGCGCGCCGCGCCGCGTACGCCGCCTCCTTGCTCCTTCGCGCGGCGACGACGCGGTCCGCGAGGTTCTGCTCCGCCACCAGAAACGCATCGGAGCGCACGTCTCTCAGGAGGTACGACTCGGGCGCCACGCGCGTCATCTCCAGCGACGCGTCAGCTTCGTTTCGTAACGCCTCGTCTATGGCGTTTACCGCTTCGTCCGACAGTTTCGGGTACTCGATGATCTGCCGGAACACGAACGTTTTCGAAACATTTGAATCGTTCGTGAAAGAGTCTTTTGACGTCTTTGAAATCGTCTCGTCCACCGCGGCGATGCGCGGCACGAGGAGCGTCGCCGGCGCCGCGGGGAACTGCGGTGTGGAGGGTACGCGCAGGCTGGGCACCGCTCTCGGGCCTTCCTTCGCCGTCATCGGAAGTCTGGCACTCGGCACGGGCACGTGCGTCGGCGCGGGGGGCGCAGGCGCCGGTCTCAGCGGCGTCAGGAACGTGTGGCTCACCGCCCCTGAGCCGGCTTCCGCGCCGGCGACGGGCGCGGCGTCGGCGGCGCAGGACGCGTCGTTTAGACGCTCGGCGCGGTACGACGAAAAGGCGGCTTCCGAAAGAACCTCGAAGTACTCGTTTTGGTCCGGGTACGCCACGAACACGCGCGGCGGGACGAGCGGCGCGTTCACGACGACACGCGTCGGGGGCTCGTCAACGACCACGGTCGTCGCGAGCGTCGCCGTCGTCGTGGAGGAGGGCTCGGCGGCGACGGGTGATTTTTCGCCGTTACCGGGCGACGCGGCGGTCGCGGCGGCGGCGGCTTCCTCCGGCGACAAAGGCTTCTCGTCTTCGCCCGCGTCGTCGCCCCCCGCGTTTTTTTGTTCGTCAGCACCTCCCTCCTCGCCCTCCTCGGTGCCTTCCTCCGGTTCCTCCGGCGGCGGCGGCGGGTCGAGCTCGGCGAACGCGCACGCCGCGCGGAACTCGTGCGCGCGCGCCACGAACGCGGCTGGCGTGGCGGGTTTGATTTCTTCCTCACCCGAAAGCTCCGGGTCCGCGTCGTCGTCGTCCCCGACGTACGTGCGCGACGCCGAGGGCCCGAGCCCGTCGTCCGTCGCGACGCTCGGCTCGGCTTCCGGAAGAGAGGCGTTTTCTTTTTCGCTCTTCCGAAACGGCACGAAGCCTATTTCCTTGCGTCGCGCGGCTTCGTCCACGAAGCGCAGAGCGCCGCGTCGCAGGTCGAAGATGAACGCGCCGTCGACGTCGGGGTCGCCGGCGCCGACGTCGCCGACGCCGCGCCGCTCGCCCTCCGGCGTCGCCGCCGCGCGCAAAGCGCGCTTCGCTCTAATCAAAGGCGTTTGGCGATCGTCTCCGGTATTCCCTTCCCTGTCGTCTCCGGGCACGAACGCCACGAGCCCTGTGACATCGGCGCAGACGGCGCCGAGCGATCCGTTCATACCGAACGTCGCGCACGCCACGCCGTCGGCGTCCACGGAAACGCACCCGACGCCGAGGTCGGCGGCGATGTCTTTTGTGACGACGTCGGCGTGCGTCGGCGCGAAGCCCTCTTTTTCGACGCGCCACGCGCACCCCGCGGGCACGTCGCGGCACACGCGCGTGCCGTCCGCGTGCACCGCCAACGACCGCGATCCAACCGACGCTTCTTCGTCGGGGTGCTCGACGACGAGCGTCAGGTCCTCGCGGCTGGTCACTTTGGCGCGCGTCTCGGGATCGATCACCGTCGCCGCGGACAGGGGCGCGACGAACGTCGGAGGCGGCGTCACGACGTCGCCGGCGCGTAACGGAACCTCCGTCGGTCCCGAGGACGGTTCCGTCGTCTCTTCCGACGCCTCGTCGGTTTCGTTCGCCTCGGCGTTCGTAGCCTTCGTCTCTTCGCCCTCCTCCTCCGGCGAGGGCGGAGGCGGTACGTACACGTACGGGTCTCGCTGCGCCCACCGAATCCCCGAAGAGTTGGTCCCGATCCAAGCGCCGTTTTGAACGTCTCTTTTCGCGACGTTCCCGTCCAAACGCAGAACCTCTTTCCCGCCGTCTCGCGTGTGCCGCACGGTGGACCCGTCGGGGAGAATCGCGCGCACGGTCTCGACGTCGGCGTCCACGTCGATCGAGCCCGGGAGCGACGCCGGGCGCGCGCCCGCGGCGGAGGAGGCAGACACGTTTCGCGCGTCGACGCGAGACTGCAGCACCACGCGTTCGGTGGTCGCCGTGACGCACAAACCGGAGTCGCTCGTGTACTGCACGTAAACGGGTTTTTCCGGTTTCGGCTCCGAACGCGTCTCCTCCGTTTTATTCTCGTCGTCCTCCTCCGCCGGGGTCTCTTCCGAAACCGGGGTCTCCGGGGTCGCGTCCGGGGTGGCGCCCTCGCCCTCGCCGTCCGCCTCGCCCTCCGCGCGCGGAGGAGGCGGCGGCGGCGGGTCCGCGGGCGCCCTGCCGACGACGACGGCGGCGCCCGGCTGGTCCGCCAGAGACGCGACGAGGCGGCACCCGCCGCCGCCGCCGTCGGCGTCGCCTACGTTTCGCCTCAGCCCCAGCCGCACGCCGGCGACGACGACGTCGACGCCTCCGTCCGGCGACGCCACCACCGCCGCGCCGTTCGCGGACGGGTACAGACGACGCGTCCAACCCGCGCACGCGACGGACGCCTCCGCCTCGACGGAATACGCGATATCCGCCATGCGCACGAGCGTCGCGCGGCGGCGTCGCCGCGACCCGTCGGCGTCCACCACCCAACGCCGACCGTCCTCGTCCGGCTCCGATCCTTCGCACCCTTCGGAAGACGACTTCTTCCCGTCACGAATCTCCTCTCCGTCCTCTCCGTCCTCGCCCTCGTCTTCCGACCCGTCCCACGCCCAAGCCGCCGCCTCCTCCTCCTCGGCGGCGCGGCGCGCCGCCTCAGCCTCCCGCCGCGCCTCGGCGTCGCTCGCCTCGCGCGCTTCGCGCGCGGCGGGATCCAGCGCGGCCAGGTCGGAAGCCTCCGTCTCCAGGCGGCGCGCCTCGTCGTCGGCGGCTCTTTTCGCGCGTTCGGCGTTGCGCGCGTCGCGTCTCAAACGCGACTCGAGAAGCTCTTCGTACGCCGAGTTATAGACGCCGAAAAATTCGCACCACGGCGAGGCTCGGTTGACTCGATACGGCGCCTCGTCCATTTTCTCCTCGTGCGGCGCGGCGTGGCACGCCACCAGCAGCGCGTCCTCCGCGGCGTGGTAGGCGGTTGTGACAGCGAGCGCGCCCGTACTTGAAACGCACGAGCCCACCGTCGCGGCGTACGCCTCGCGCGTGAGCGGTTCCCAGTGTCTCCGCTCGAGCACTTCATCAAAAAAATCGTCGCGGCATCCCTCAGGCAACGCGCGGTTCGCCACGGAGCGCATCAGCTCGCGTCGCTCCGCCGCCGCGAGGGTCGTTTTTGTATCAGACGCGGAGGCGAGCGGCGCGGTGGGAGGACACAGGAACGCGGCGAGCGCGGTTTTGCGCGCGCCGCGCGCGTCGTCGTCCATCTCGGGCGCGGGAGGCATGCCTGCGCGGCGCACGCCGGGCGCGTGCGCGAGCGACGCCATCTTCGCCTCGACGAGGTCCGGGTCGAGCTTCACCACCGAGGCAATCGTCGGGCGCGCCGCGAGCGTCGCCGCGAACGCGCCGGGCGCGCGCGTCGAGCGCAGCGCGCCGGCGGTGTCTCCCGCGTGCAGGAGCGTCACGCGAGCGCCGTCCAGCGGGTCGGGTTCGTCCAGCGGGTCGAGAACGTCTCCGTCCGGGAACAAGGGGTCCCTCTCGCGAATCGTCGTCGACGCGAGAGCCTCGGTCGTCCCCATCGCGCTCCTCGCGGTTCCGAACCCGAACCGGCTCGTGCCGCGCGACGAGAGCTGAGAGCCGAGGGTGCTCTGCTCTGCTCTGGATGGGACGTGCTCGAGTTTGAGCGTCTCGAGCGCGGCGGAAACCGCGACGCGCGCGGCTTCCGCCGCGGCGACGTCCGAGGCTCTCTTGACGTCCTCCGGGTCGCACGCGGACGCGCACACTTGTCCGATCATCGCGTCCAGGACAACCGCGCACGTGAGCCGCTCGTGGGGAATACCGGCGAGCATCTGCGTGTACGCGCGGTGCTCGACGAAATCCATCGCCGTCTTTTCGCAGCCTTCGCCGATTTTTTTGTCCGTCGCTTTCTCTTTCGCGTCCGCCTCCGCGGAGACGTCCGCCTCCGCGGAGACCTCCGTCTCCGCGGAAGCCTCCGCGGCGTCCGTTTCTTCGCGGCGCGCCGCCTCCTCCTCCGCCTTCGCGCGCGCCAGCGCGTCCGTGACCGTCGCCGCGTAGTCGCGAGGCACGCGCACGACGTCGGCTTCGGCTCGCCAGCGCGCGTACTCGTCCGCGGCGAGCGCGACGACGCCGCACTTCGCCGCCGTCGCGCTCGCCAGCGCGGACAACTCGAGGTCCTCTCCCCTTGGAAAGTCCAGAGGCACAACCGCCACCAGACGCGCCGGCGCGTCGAACTCGAGGGAATCCGCCACCGCCCGCTCGTGCAAATCCATCAGCGCCGCGCACATCGGAGGAAACGGTTCGTCCTCCTCCTCGGCGGCGGGCTCGGTTCCGTCGGCCTCTTCGCCGACGTTTTCTTTGCCTTCGTCGTCGCGAGGCGTCGTCTCCGCGCGCGCTCTCGCGAGGTTCACCAGGCCCTTCACCGGGAGGCCCGCGTGTGCGAGGTCCGCGAGCCTGCTCACGTGGTTCTCGGGCGTCGCCTCGGCGCCGTCCACCCCGGAAAAGAAGTCATCAGCGAGCACGTACACCTTGGTGGCCTCCGCGGGCGAAGCGCGCGCGCGCGCCGCCGCGGCGACGGCGCGTCGCGCCGTCGTCGCCGCGTCCTTCGCTTCGTTCAGCTTCGTCTCGGCATCCGCCACGACGTCGGGGTCCGGTCCCGGGCCCGGCCCGTCGTCCTCCTCGTCGTCCTCGTTCCACGCGTCCATCAGCGCTTTGTGTTCCAACGCATGCGTCTCGAACGCCTCGCGCGCCGCCGCCGCCTCCTCCGCCGCCGCCGCCGCGAACGCCGCCGCGTCGTCAAACGCCGCCTTCGCCGCGTCAAACGCCAAAGTTCTTTTCGCGGTGACCGCCTCGCGGTACGTCTCTTTGTCGGTCTCCGCGAACGCGCGGAACAGACCTGAGATCAAATCTGGAGTGACGAAGAAATCGCCCTTGTCGGGGTCCTCGGACGCCGCGTGCGCCTCCGTCGCGGCGGTGACCAAAGCGTTGGCGTTTGACAGATCTGTGCCCTCGGGCGCGTTCGCGGCGGCTTTTTGCAGATCGTCGTACGTTAAGTGGAAGAACAGTAAAGGGCGTCCGTCGGCGGTGACTTGCTCGGCGCCCTCCTCTTGGGACTCGGTCAGACCGACGAGTGATGCGGTCACCGCCGCCGCGTCGACGCCGGGCGCGCCGGCCTCGAGCGCCACCGCGACGGCGCGCCAATCGAGTTCGAACGCGGGCGGGGGAGGGGGGCCATCGTCGGCATCCTGGAGATTTGATTTGGGGGTGGGCGCGTGCGGGTGGACGGTCAGAACGCATCCTTCGAGACGCGCTTTCCGCGATAGACGCGGGAAGCGCGCGATGCGTCTTCGTGTGCGACATTGGCGTGTCGTGCTCGATGCGCGCGAAAATCGGATGGCGCTTCCGTCCGAGCGGCCGAGACATATATGCCGATGCCGCGGAATCGGTCCAAATGCGGATGGAGACGTCGAATCGGACGGGACGACGCGCGAGAGCGGGCGGTTCGCGCGGGCGGAGGACGAAGCGCGCACCTCCGTCGGGGTTTCGCCCTCGGCGTCCGCCATCGCGCGACCCGGCGGTCGAGAACCGCGGGGCGCCGGCGAGTGCGCGACGCGCAGTGCCGAGTGAACAGTTGCGGCAACAGTGGGGTCAACGGGTTTGCGCGTCGTGGTACCGGCTCACCAGAAGTCCTGGGATTCTACTCTCAAACGCGGAACTTTTCCTCTCCGAGGCGCTCGCGGTCACAACCCTCGGCACCGGCTCGAGATGACGCGAGAGGAGCGCGGGGGGGTTTCTTGAAGGAGGCGCGAGCGGCTCGTGATGGGTGTGAAGCGGTGCCCGCATGGCAAGGTGAAACACAGCTGCGCGG
>ENA-OUOG01001128-OUOG01001128.1-marine-metagenome-genome-assembly--contig:-NODE-1128-length-32097-cov-6.360431_pt1 | contig 32097 bp, 28 predicted proteins | sample MGYA00248635_ERZ508505 | MGnify/ENA primary metagenome ERZ508505 (study PRJEB26176, sample SAMN06267871) | marine metagenome | isolation source: Saanich Inlet, British Columbia, Canada | place: Pacific... | reverse complement strand
TCAAACACCTCCTCGATCCCAATCACTAGAATTGCCAAGGCATTAAAACATCCAGAAAGGTTTGTAGGGATGCATTTTTTCAATCCAGCGCATATCATGAAGTTGGTTGAAGTGATAGCAGGAGCGGCTTCATCTGAAGCAATCGTCCGTACGGTGCAGAAACTAGCTGAAAAATTGGGTAAACAGGCAGTTATCGCTAAGGACGCTCCTGGTTTTATCGTTAATCGTGTGGCTAGACATTTCTATGTTGAGGGATTAAAGATTTTAGAAGAAGGAGTGGCCGATGTAAAAGGCATCGATAAGCTTGTTGAGTCTTCTGGATTTAAAATGGGACCATTTAGATTAATGGATTTGATTGGGGTAGATACCAATTACTCTGTAACGGAAACCATGTTTAATTCTTTCCATCAGGATGCCAAGTTTAGGCCTTCTCGCATTCAGCAACAAAAAGTTGATGCTGGACATCATGGTAGAAAGTCTGGAAAAGGTTTTTATGATTACAACAATTGATCGATCAGATCATTGATGGTAATTCCTTCAGCTTCGGCTTTGAAATTTCGCACAATTCTATGACGTAAGATCGGCTTTGCTACTGCTTTTACATCTTCAATATCTGGCGAATATTTGCCATTGATCAAGGCGTTGCATTTTGAGGCTATGATCAAGCTTTGAGAGGCCCGAGGCCCTGCTCCCCATTCAATGTAGTCTTTCGTTGCTTGAGGCGCTCTCTCACTTTCGTAACGTGTTTTGTGCACTAAGTCTACAGCATATTCGACCACATTATCAGCAACAGGAACTTTCCTGACCAAATGCTGATATTCCAACACTTCTTTTGCACCTAGAATGTGCCGAACATTAGTGACTTCATCTGTTGTGGTGTTTTTGACAATATCTATTTCTGCTTCATAGCTCGGATAGGTCAGTGCGATGTTGAACAAGAATCGATCGAGCTGTGCTTCGGGTAAAGGGTAAGTGCCTTCTTGCTCTATAGGATTTTGTGTAGCCAAAACAAAAAAGGGCTTTTCTAAAGAGAAATGTTGCCCAGCCACTGTTACAGAATATTCCTGCATTGCTTCAAGGAGAGCTGCTTGCGTTTTAGGAGGCGTTCTATTGATCTCATCGGCCAAAATGATATTGGCGAAAATGGGCCCTTTTACAAATTTGAAATTTCTTTCTTTATCGATGGTTTCTGCCCCTAAAATGTCAGAAGGCATCAAGTCTGGAGTAAATTGAATGCGTTTAAAGCTCAAGTCCAAAGCAGACGCAATGGTCTGAATCAACAAGGTTTTCGCAAGACCAGGCACACCAACTAGTAAGCTATGCCCTTGACAAAAAACACTGGTGAGCAACAGGTTTACCACATCATCTTGTCCGATAATTACTTTAGATATTTCTTTTTTTAACGATTTAAAGTCTTCGAAAAACTTATCGGCCAAAGCCACATCAGATGTAGTGTCTGTCATCATATTATTCATTTACAATATTGCATCTTTTGTATTCAGGGTCTATTTCTAAATAGACCTCTAGCAATTTCTCCTTTAGGTATTCTTGTCGCTTCAGTGCTTTTTTCATTTCAAGCGTTGCCGCTTTTAATTTTTCATAATCATCGGTCAGGTTGGCCCGATGCGGAGGTACCCTTTTTTTGTAATAAATGATTCTTGCCACTTCTGTATCTGCACTTATCTGTATTTTTTGAGGTGATGAAATATCACCTTCTTTCATTTTGTCGATCTCAAAAAATAATTCAGGGTCTAATCCCGCGGCAGGAATTCTAAACGATCCAAATTGCTGATTTTGTAGAAAGCCCCCATTTGCGCTTGTTGATTTGTCATCAGAGTATTCTTTTGCCGCTTCTTCGAACGTAATATTGCCCTCTTGAATTTCAGTTTTCAAACTATCTAGAAAGTCCATGGCGTCCTGATTATCTTTTTCTGTTGGTTTTGGCGTGATCAAGATATGACGCGTATTAAATTCATTACCCCTTTTTTCAATCAGCTGAATCAAGTGAAAACCAAACTGTGATTCTACAGGCAGTGAAATTTCTCCTGGTTTTAGCGCCAAGGCGCCAGCTTCGTATGCCGGGTCGAACGTTCCTCTTGAAGCAAAACCGAGGTTACCTCCATTGCCAGCAGAGGGCCCTTGTGAGTAGGTGGTTGCAAGAATTTCAAAAGATTGGCCATTCAGCGCATCTTCACGGATCTTGAGCAGTTTTTCCCGAATTTTATTTTTTTCTTCGTCATTTACTTCCGCTTCTTTCATGATCAAACCGATCTCATATTCTACTGAATAAAGAGGGAGGCTGTCTTGGGGGATTTGCTTAAAGAATTTTCTTACCTCGTTTGGAGTAACTGTCACATCTGAAAGTACGTTTTGCTCCTGTTCTTGAATGAGTAGTTGCTCTTCTACCTGAGGCCTCAATTCATCCATGAATTGCTCTACAGATTTCCCGTAAGCCTCTTGGATTGCTTTTTCAGAGCCAAAGCGCTGGATGATCCGCTGCATTCTACCCTGAAGTTCGTAATCAACCCGGCTAGGGTCTAGTTGTACTGAGTCAATGTCACCCATCACCAACATGACCTTGTTCTCAATGAAATTATTGAGAATTAAGCAGCGGGCATCTCCTTGGAACTCCCTGGCCTCTGGGCTTTGTAAAAAGCTAACATAGGCCGCTTCAAGTTCACTTTTGAGTACGATCTTATCATCTACCTTGGCAATGATTTTATCCACCACCTGTCCTTCCTGAGCCAATGCGTCAGGTGCACATATCAAGGTAAGACCGATAGAAAAACTAGCGATAAATCTGGTAATCCTCATTCTGCTTTGCTTCTTCAAAAATTTCATTTTCCAACTCCTTCACCAATGCTATTTTCCGCTTGTTGATAATAATATTCTTTATGTCCTCTCTTACAAATGCTAACGGACTTACTTCTTCAGAAATTTTATACTCGTTGATTTTAAGCAAGTAAAGATAGAGAGAATCCTCCTCTTCGACATAGCGGTTTCTCTTTAGAAATTGAATTTTGTTGGTAATGGTCGTTAAAGGCGAGTTTTTGGTCAGTTCATCAAACTTTAGCCAAGTCGAATCTTCCAGAAAATAGTTATCAGCAAATTGAAAAGCATATTCTTTAAGGCTTTCTAGGTCTCTTTCTCTTTCTGATTTTATCCAGCGTTTTACTGAGCTTAATTTTTGAGCCTCCTTATTTACTTTCATGAATCGTCCACGAAGAATGTTTTGTCTTAAGACAAAGCTATTTTTATGTTCATTGTAATAATCCTTGATCTCCTGATCGCTGACCATGGTGTCTAGTTGCTGCTGTACGATATACTTCTGATACTCATAGGAGATTAAGGCATAGCGATAATCTGCGACTTTCTGGTCTATGGTAGATAGGTCAATGTTTAGACTTTCATTCGCTTTTTTGATGAGTAACTCTTTCTTGACCCAATTGTCAATGAATTTTCCAACGACTGCTGCACTGTCTTTGGCAGGAACATTCAAGGCTTCAATGTCTGCTCGGCTTAACATACTTGTTCCAACTTGTGCCACGATCAATTCATTACCAAGAGTACCGCTTGGATTACTTTGTCCACTCTGTATCATGTCGCAAGACTGTGCGATGATTAAAACCAGTGTCAATATGTAGAACTTACTGCTGTTCATTGATCAATTTCAGAAGTGCATTCTGGTATTTTTCAATTTCATGTTGTGATCTCAATTGCTGGATGAATAGGTTATCAAGTTCTTCTTGATAATCTGCAATAACTAAGCCCCTTACCTCCTCTAAAGGAAGATAGCGGTTCTTTGTCTCTTTGATCACAACGATGAGAGTATTTTCCCGCGCGAAAATTGTACCGCGATCTTTCTTAAATCCCTCAAAACTAGCAAATTCGCTTACGGGCGCTTCCCTTTTCACAAGTTTTAACTCTTCTGTTACGCCCTCTCGCTTTTCAAATTGAGCGAGCAGAGTTTCTCGATCTATTTTTTTTAATTCATCCTGCAGCAACTTTCTTTCCGATAGGGTTGAAGACTCAATTTCATAAACGGCTAATGTTGCTGGAGCGAGGTATATAGTACGGTGAGCCTCATAGTAGTTGCGCTGGCCCAAACTATCTTCAATTGCCTTATTCCAAACTACTTTTTGCATGACTTCAAATAACAAAAGACCTTCTTCATACTCTTGACGTAGATAGCGATATTCAGGATACTGAATTGGAGCAACAGAGTCTGCATAGGACAGCAGCATTTCTTTTTCAAATGCTTCCAACTGTGGCGGCATTCCTTTTTTTGGGCTAGTAAACGAATGCCATTCATCTACTCGATAGTCTCGATCTTTTATTGAAAAGAGTATTTCTTTATTCAAGTTGTGTGCCTCCAAGCCCTCTGACATCTGGAGGGCAGTGTATGTTTTTTCGTTTTTCCTAAAGCCATATTCTTTTTTGAGTTTTTCAAGAAGGGCTTGATTAGATAATTCATTCCTTCCTGAACGAATGATTTGTTCTTCAATTTCTTGTTGGACTTGATCTAATTCAGGGATTTTTTTGACCGCATCTAATCGGATGATATGGTAACCAAATGAAGTCTCAACAGGAGGGGCGATTTCATTGATTTTAAGACCAAAGGCCTGCTCCATGTATTCATCTGGTAGTTGTTTGAGCCCAGCAAAGGGTAAGCCGCCGCCTTTCATTTTCGTTTGGCTATCCTCTGAATACTTTCTTACCATTTTCCCCCAGTCAGCACCTAATTGCAAGGAATCATAAACCTGATCAGCAAGTCTTTCCGCCTCATTTGCCGAGTGCAATTGTTTAGAGAAGAAGATATGCGATGTTCTCAATCTTCCTGGGTTCTTTATTCTGTCTTGAACAAAAATGAGGTGATAGCCAAACTCCGTTCTTACGATCTGCGAGACTTCGCCAATGGGTGTTTGGTAGGCTGCTGTTTCAAATGGATAAACCATCATAAAGACATTAAACCATCCTAAATCTCCTCCATTCTGGGCTGAACCATCTTCAGAATAGGTTTTCGCCAATTCAGCAAATTGCCTTTCATTCGTAACGGTGCTTCTTAATGAGTCAAGAAAGGTATAGGACACAAGAGTGTCTTCTTTGCCTGCATTCGGACTAATTTTTAGGAGGATATGGGACGCTTTGAAATTGAATTGCATCCTTTCATAAGCTTCTTTTACAAGTTGATCGGTGAGGTCAGTCCCTTCGGCGTATGGTTTTTTTAATGCGCTCAAGTAATTGTTGAGTTCATTTCGGAAAACCTTCGTGGTATCCATTCCCTGATTTCTGGCTTCAAGGACTTTTAGTTTAAAATTGATGTAACGATCGAGGTACTCATCAAGGGAATCGAGTTCAATTCCTAAAGAATCCGGCCTGTTTTTTTGAAACGCGTAAAGTACTTCACCTGCTGAAATTGGGGAGTCATCTATAGTGGCAAGTACAAGGTCTTGAGCAAGGCCTGTATGGGTGATCCATAAAAAGAGTATGAAGAGCTTCTTCATCTTTTTTTCTTACGATTCAAAGGAGACTTTTTTGTAAAGTTTGAGCTTATTATGTTTTGTGCTTGAGGAGAAATGAATATCATCCATGATCTTTTTGACCAGCATGATGCCAATTCCGCCTTTGTGCTGGTTTTTGATCAATTCTTCTAAAGCAGGCGCTTCGTAACTCACAATATCAAAGGCATGGCCGTAATCAATGATTTCAAATTCAATTCCTTTTTCATCAAAATCAATGCTCAAACTCACCTTCAGCTCACCATTCTGACGATGCCCATGAATAATAATATTTGCACAGACTTCGTCTATTGCCAAAACGATCATGTTTGTTTCTATTTCAGAAACATGATGTTCGTTGAGTACCTCAGAAACGTACTTTCGCATAAGCCGGAGCTTATTTTTACTACTTGGTATGTTGAATTTATACCCCATCGATGATAGCTATTGCCTCTTCTTTCGTGTTTTTAATAGTTAAAAGTTGATCTAAGCCTAAGATTCCGAATACCTTCAATACTTTTTCGGAAAGGCCAAAGATGATAAAGTTGATTGAGTTGCGCGAGATCTCTTCTATGTAAGACATGAATACACCTAAACCAGCTGAAGAAATGTATTCCAGCTTAGTGCAGTCGATCAGAATATTTGGTCCGTTATCATCCATCGCTTCCCTGATTGTTTTGTCAAGGTGAATAGAAGAACTTGCATCCGCTTCACCACTTACGGATATCAGTAGGTAATGGTTTTCTTGACGTTTATTTATTTCTATCATCTTCTCTTTACTTTTACGTTTTTCATTTGAATTTGATCACCACCATGGTATAATCATCATCCAATAGGTTGTCTTGACAGAATTCATATAATTTACTGATGAACACTTTTTGAATCATCACAGGATCGTAATGTGCGTTTTTTTCAAGCAGCTTGGTCATTCTATCAAATCCAAATTCCTCATTTGCATTGTTTTTAGCCTCAGAGATCCCATCAGTGTACAATACAAGAATGTCGTCTTTGTCAAAGCTGAATTGACTTTCTTCAATGAAATTCTGATAGGTATCATTCCTCATAATACCTAGTCCAAGGCCCTTGTTCTCCAGAAAAGTCGACGTTTTGCTCTTCTTACTGTAAAATAAGGTCGGGCAATGTCCTGCCCTTGCAAAATCAATGATGTGATTTTCTGTGTCGATGATGTAATAGGTTAAGGTGATGAAGGAGGTTCTTTCCAAACATTTGCTCAAGGCTGCATTGGCATGTACTAAGAACTCCTTAGGGGAAAGATCCATTTGTACCAAACTTTGGAAAATCCCCTTCATTTGTGACATGTGGAATGCTGCCGAGGTTCCTTTTCCAGAAACATCACCGATTACGATAGCGAAGCGTGTTTCACCTAATTTGAAAGTATCGTAATAATCACCTCCTACTTCTGCGGCGGCCTCAGTAAATGCATGAATATCAAATGACGCATTATGATCCAACTGTTTGGGTAGGAGCTGGCGTTGGACATTTTTCGCAATATTGAGTTCTTCTTGATAGCGTTCGTTTTCAATGGCTTTTCCGATCAGCCTAAAGTTTTCAATTGCAACACTGGCTTGACTTGCAAAAGTATTGATGATGTTGATCATCTCCTTATTAAAACTCTCGGCTACTTCATTCAATAAATACATGAAGCCGATGACCTCATTTTGAAGTGTGATGGGTACAACAAATGCTGATTTATAGTGGTAACGCTTCAAATTGACGATCACTCGATCACTCGTGCCTTCACTGGTAAAAGGATTCTTTAAAACGGTTCGTGATTTTGCACTCAGTACCAGCTCTTTTACATGGTTGATCTCCTCTCTACTGATCTGTTTGGCAATGAATTGATTGTCGCTCGCTTTATGATTGATCTCTACCCAACCTGCATCGGCATAAACAGCGCTCATGGATGACATGAGCAATACTTCGAAGATTTCCTCTTCATTTTCACCCTGACTAACTGACTGGCTTAAGCGCTGAAAATTAAGTGCCTCTTCCATCTTTTTCTCGAAAACGGAGGATGTTGGTAGGTTGAATAGAATCACCAAAAGGGAGAAGAGGCTGTAGAAGAGGATAAAGGTGAACAGCACCAAGACAAAAAGGCTGTCGAAGTTTTCAAAGAAATAACCAGCCTCTGTGGGCGCTATGTATAAGGAATTAAAGAAGTAGAAAATATAAATGGTGATCAGTAAGATCAACAAGATGCCCTTCCACTTTTGCTTGAAATTTAAGTAGGCGACCCACTTGAGATTACCGGATAACAAGATGGCCATAATGGCCATGGCCGCAAAAATAAGCTCAAATAGTAAGCTACTTTGAAGGGTTAATTCTGTCAGGGTGAAGAAAGTTGACAGAATGATGGTCACTTCAAATAAATTCCAGTAGTAAACCAAGCGCTTGCTTTTCTGGTATAAGATCAAGCGTTTCCATACGGTGAAGGTGCTGATCAAGAAAACACTGATCAGGCCTCTGTTTAGGTCTTGAAAAAAGGTCGCAACAAATTGATTATCCGCCAAAGGGGAGCCTTCGATTGACGTATAGAATAGAACGATGATCAAAGAGATGATCGTTGTGATTAAGCCCGTCGCAAAAACACGCCATAAAAGATCGATGAAATTGCTGGTTTCAACCGTTTTGATGCGGTAGCGGAAATATGCCATCACGAGAATCAGGAAGACCGATTCGATCAATTTATCGAGGAAGGGGTTGATGCCAAGGTCTACTTCACTGCGTACAGCGAGGAGTTGGAGGATATCAATGAGGGTACCGATAAGCCAAAGCAATACTGCCAGCACAAGGCTGAGACGCATATAGAACTTCGGTGTCAAGGTAAATTTCATTGAGTTGTATAGTCCTTCCGAAGTTACAAGATAGTATTTAGTCCTTTTGCTAAAAAGTGGACTTTTACTCTCCTATACTTCTTTCAAGCGAATCCCTAATTCGTCTAGTTGTTTGGTGTCTACTATCGCAGGTGAATCGATCATAACATCTCTTCCAGAAGTGTTTTTTGGGAAGGCGATATAATCTCTAATGCTGTCTGAACCACCAAACATAGCACATAGACGATCGAATCCAAAAGCAATACCGCCATGCGGAGGAGCACCGTATTCAAAGGCGTCCATTAAGAAACCGAATTGCGCTTTAGCCTCTTCTTCCGTAAAGCCCAAATGCTTGAACATCAATGACTGCATTTCTTTGTCATGAATTCGAATCGATCCACCACCAATTTCTACACCATTGATCACCAAATCATAAGCATTTGCCCGAACATCACCCGGTGATTCATCCAGTTTGTCCAAATCCTCCATCAAAGGGGAAGTAAATGGGTGATGCATGGCATGATATCTTTTTGATTCTTCGTCCCACTCCAATAATGGGAAGTTGACCACCCAAAGGGGTTTGAAATCATTTTTATTTCTCAGGCCTAATTCGTTGCCAAGGTGTAAGCGTAACTCATTCATCTGCTTACGTGTTTGAGCTGTTGGGCCAGACAATACAAGCAATAGGTCGCCTGCTTCAGCACCTGCTTTATCCGCCCATCCTTTAAGATCTTCTTGATCATAGAACTTGTCTACTGAAGATTTGAAGGTGCCATCTTCATTGCACTTCATGTACACTAAGCCTTTTGCCCCAACTTGTGGTCTTTTAACGAAGTCAGTCAAGGCGTCTAATTGCTTTCTTGTGTAGTCCGCACAACCTTTCGCACAGATCGCTACAACCAATTCTGCTGAATTGAACACATTGAACTCTTTGTGTTGAGCAAACTCATTCAATTCAACGAATTCCATTCCAAAACGCACATCAGGTTTATCTGAACCATATTTTGCCATGGCATCTGCATAATCCATTTTTGGGAAATCAGGAAGCTTGACATCTCGAATGGTTGAAAACAGATGTTTGGTCATTCCTTCAAACATCTCAAGCACGTCGTCACGCTCGACGAAAGACATCTCGCAATCTATTTGTGTGAACTCTGGTTGGCGGTCTGCTCTCAAATCTTCATCTCTAAAGCACTTCACGATCTGGAAGTAACGATCGAAGCCAGAAACCATGAGGAGCTGCTTAAACGTTTGTGGAGATTGTGGGAGGGCATAAAATTCACCCGGATTCATTCTTGACGGCACAACAAAATCTCTTGCGCCTTCTGGGGTTGATTTGATCAATACAGGAGTTTCGACTTCTATAAATTCCTGATCGGCGAGGTAATTCCGAACGCCGATGGCCATTTTTGATCTAAGCTCAAGTTTTTCGCGGACTTCATTCCTTCTCAAATCAAGGTAACGATATTTCATTCGTAGCTCTTCGCCACCGTCCGTTTCATTGTCAATAACAAAGGGAGGTACTTTAGAAGCATTCTGTATGGAGAGGTTTGTTACATCGATCTCGACCTCACCTGTGGGTATTTTGTCGTTTTTAGAATAGCGCTCAACCACTTGACCTTTGACTGTAACCACAAATTCGCGCCCTACTTTTTTCGCCACTTTCATAGCCTCGGCATTGCTTTTGCCTTCTTCAAAGGTCAATTGAGTTACGCCATAGCGGTCTCTTAGGTCGATCCACAACAAGCCGCCTTTATCGCGGACTTTTTGTACCCAACCCGAAAGTGTTACTTCCTTTCCAACATCCGCGATTCTTAGTTCACCACAAGTATGCGTTCTTAACATGATCTCTACCCTTAAAAATGAGTGGCAAATTTAATAATTGTTTTAGCAATTGAGGCTTATATTGCCAAAAATGGAGCTTTCGATACATAAAGATGAATACTTCATGGGCGAGGCCTTGAAGCAAGCGCAGCTTGCCTTTGAAGCAGGAGAAATACCTGTGGGTGCCGTGGTTGTGGCTGAAAAGAGAATAATTGCTCGTGCGCATAACATGACAGAGCAATTGAATGATGTTACTGCCCACGCAGAGATGTTGGCCATTACGGCTGCGGCCAACAATATGGGGAGCAAATACTTGAATGAATGCACCTTATTTGTTACACTCGAACCTTGTGTGATGTGCGCTGGGGCAAGCAATTGGGGTCAATTGGCACGATTGGTCTATGGTGCGTCCGATGATAAGCGCGGTTTTATGCGTTTTGGGAGAAAAATGCTACATCCGCGAACAGAAGTGAAAGCTGGTTTGTTAGGTAGGGACAGCGAAGCTTTATTGAAGCGCTTTTTTGAAAAACTTAGGAAATAGATTTTTAACATAAAACGATAGTTATGTCATTTGAATTACCAAATCTTCCTTATGCGTATGACGCTTTGGAACCACATATTGATGCAAAAACCATGGAAATTCACCATGGCAAACACCATGCAGGTTATACCTCTAAATTGAATGGAGCGGTGGATGGCACCGACATGGCTGGTAAGAGCATTGAAGATCTTTTAGAGAATCATAGCGATAATGGTGCTGTACGTAATAATGGTGGTGGCTACTATAACCACAACCTTTTCTGGACAGTGATGTCTCCAAACGGCGGCGGTGAACCTTCTGGTGATCTGGCGGCAGCAATTAACGAGGCTTATGGTTCGTTCGAAGCGTTTAAAGATGCGTTCTCAAACGCGGCGGCAACCAGGTTTGGCTCAGGATGGGCATGGTTATGTGTTCATTCAGGTGGTCGAGTGGAGGTTTGTTCTTCTCCAAATCAAGATAATCCGTTAATGCCAAATGTAGGCTGCGGAGGAACACCGATCTTGGGTCTTGATGTATGGGAACACGCATACTATTTGAACTACCAAAACAGAAGACCTGATTACATCAATGCATTCTTTAATGTGATCAATTGGGAAGAAGTGAGTAAGCGTTATGCCGAAAGCAAATAAAGAAAAAAAAGACTGTCTTTAAGGCAGTCTTTTTTTGTTGAGATTTGTAAATGAGTATATGATTAAGAAGAGTATAACCACTTCTAATATGATGATGAGATAAAGAGTTTCTATCATATAGGGTATTAGTAAACCAGCTAAAAATCCTGCTATTATGATCATGAAAGCTTTCTTACCTCTACTTACGGAGTTCTTACTAAAAATAGCTTCTCTAATTGCTTCCAGTAAAAATATTCCTATTGCTATTATTATGTATTTCATCTTACATTAGTTTTTTTGCTTTGTATGCTTTCCACGCTTTATGAGCATGGCGAGCCAAGAATCCCCCAGAATTAAGAAGTGCACCCCAAATCATTGCCTCTATTGCCTCTTCTTCTGTAAATTTTCCACTATCCCAATCCCAATTATTGGTATCATATCTATGTCGAAGATTATCTATTAATAATCCCTCAACAGCTCCAATTGCATCTTTGATCACAACTCTCATAATTATAGCTGGTATCACATGATGGTCACTTGAAACGCTGATAAAATCAGGTGTGTTTTCTAGCTTAAAGTCTCTCCAAAAAATTGAAGATGAATGTGTTATTTCTACTAAACCCTTGGTAATGGGAGACAAATGCTGACGCTGACTTAAGTATTCCGAATAAAACGAATCAAGTTTTCTAAGAAATAAGTTGTCATCTAATATTGTACCTGACTCTTGAAGAACTAATTGATTATAGGTGTGTAGAATATGGAGCAGTTTCTCCGTCGTTTCTAGGTCCTTACTGTTTATATAGTTAGCCTCGTTGATTTTGCTAAAAAAGTACAGGATGTTGTTGAATTGCTCATCAAAATCTTTGTGTATTTGGTCATTTCCTATTCTAAATTTTAAGTGACTTACTTCCTCTGCTGTAAATAAACGATCGAGGGAGGGTTCGGTGTCAAGCATGAAGCCTACCGTTAAATAAAAAACACTTTGGTTAACTACATCTGCTCTTTCGAAAGACTGTATAATTCTTTGATCTAGGTATTCCAAGCCTTTATTATGAATATAAAGCAAAAATTTTGAACTATAAAGATTAATAAGTTCAATTTTAGCTTGGGGTTTAAAAGAAAAAAGCCCCTCAGATTCCTGAGTGGCTTTTTTATGGTTAGTAGTTTAGCTATTGTTTCTTAGGAGGCCTTTTTCAAGCTTCCTTGAATCTCGGCTTCAATATCGTCTGTTACAATACTTTCATTGTGTTGACTAATGTCGAGGCCAAGTTCTTCTGCTTGCTCTGTCACGCGCATTGGTATGATCATATCCGTGACCTTAAAGAGGAGGTATGATAACCCAAAAGTGAATCCACCAACAAGGAATACAGCCGCTAGGTGTCTCAAAAATGTTGTGGGATCTCCATAAATCAGGCCGACATCTTTGGCAAATACCCCGGTCAAGATCATACCAACAATGCCACCAACGCCATGACAGGGGAATACATCTAGTGTGTCATCGATACCTGTTTTGTTTTTGTAGTAGACGACGATGTTCGAGATGATGGCCGCTGTTACGCCAATGAACACCGATTGGCCGATCGTTACGAATCCTGCAGCAGGTGTGATGGCGACTAGACCAACAACTGCTCCAATTGACGCCCCCATGCCTGATATTTTTCTACCCATTAAGGCATCATAGAAGACCCAAGCGAGCATGGCAGCAGCCGAAGCCACAGTGGTGGTCGCAAAGGCAAGAGCCGCGTCTGAATTAGCGCCAAGGGCGGAGCCTGCATTAAAGCCGAACCAACCGAACCAAAGCAGGCCCGTCCCGAGCAATACATAAGGTACATTGGCTGGTTGGTGAGCCACAGTACCGTGATTTTTTCTTTTACCTAAGATGATGGCGGCAGCAATGGCAGCGAAGCCTGCTGACATGTGTACAACAGTTCCTCCTGCAAAGTCTAATACACCCCATTGTCTTAAAAAGCCATCCGGGTGCCAGGTCATGTGCGCTAGTGGGCTATAGATGACCAAACTGAAGAGGATGATAAAGAGCAAAAAGCTCGAAAATCGCACGCGTTCTGCGAAGCTCCCTGTGATCAAAGCGGGAGTGATGATGGCGAATTTCATTTGAAACAGTGCAAAGAGCACGAACGGAATGGTGGGTGCTAAATCCGCTTGTGTGGCACCACCGACTCCTTTGAAGAAAGCAAAAGTTCGAGGATCACCGATTATGCCACCAATAGAATCTCCAAAAGCTAAGCTAAATCCACAAAATACCCAGACAAGGGTAATCACCCCCATACAGATGAAACTTTGTAGCATGGTAGAAATGACACTTCTCTTATTGACCATCCCACCATAGAAGAAGGAGAGTCCTGGCGTCATTAATAAAACTAGACCGGTTGCGGCAAGCATCCAAGCTGTATCGGCACCGTTAAGGTTCGGGTCAACGGTGACTTCTCCAGAGGCTGAAACATCGAGCAAGCTAACCAAAGCGACGATGATCAGGATGGAGAATCCTGGTATCCATTTTTTTCTCATTTTATGTAATTTGGTTCAACTTAGGGTAATTGGTAAACCCAAAAAATTAATAATTACATAAATTAGGGAAATATAAGCCTGAATATATGCTTGAGGTGGTGATTTTTTAGTAAATCGATTGAAATCGGCTATTGCTTTTTGGCCAAAAGTTCTTTGAGTTCATTCAATTCGTCCCTTAACCTGGCTGCATCAATAAAATCAAGCTCTTTGGCGGCCTTCTCCATCGACTTTTGTGTTTTCTGGATCATTTTCTCCAGTGCTGGTTTTTCCATATAAGCGACTACCGGATCCGCAGCTACTGAGCTCTGTTCATTTTCAACATAATAGCTCTTTGCTCCTTTTTTAGAATCTGCTACGCCGGTTTGCCCCATGATGGCCTCTTTTGATTTGAGGATCGTTTTAGGGGTGATGCCATGCTCTTTATTATAAGAGATTTGAATGTCTCTTCTTCTATTGGTTTCGTCGATCGCCCGCTTCATTGAATCTGTAGTGGTGTCGGCATACATGATCACACGCCCATTTTCATTCCGGGCTGCACGCCCAATGGTTTGGATTAGCGATCGTTGATTTCTCAGGAATCCTTCTTTGTCGGCATCGAGAATAGCGACAAGAGAGACTTCAGGTAGGTCGAGCCCTTCTCGAAGTAAGTTAACACCTACCAGCACATCAAAGACACCCAATCTTAGTTCTCTTAAGATCTCCACACGGTCGAGGGTGTTCACTTCAGAATGTATGTAGCGCACTTTGACACCGGCTCTTTCTAAGAACTTCGTGAGTTCTTCCGCCATTCGTTTGGTCAAGGTGGTGACCAGCACACGCTCCTCTTTCTTCACCCGATCGTCAATTTCTTCAAGCAAGTCATCGATCTGATTGGCCGATGGGCGTACGTCGATTTGTGGATCTAACAGCCCAGTTGGTCGAATGATCTGCTCCACTATTTCGCCACCTGTTTGTGTTAACTCATAATCGGCTGGCGTGGCGGAAACGTAAATCACTTGATTGATGAGCGCTTCAAACTCATCAAACTTTAATGGGCGGTTGTCTAAGGCAGAAGGCAGTCTGAATCCATATTCTACCAGGTTTTCTTTTCTGGAACGATCACCACCCCACATGGCACGGACCTGTGGCAGCGTCACGTGGCTTTCGTCGATCACCATTAAGAAATCGTCGGGGAAGTAATCAAGAAGGCAGAAGGGGCGTTGTCCTTTTTGACGTCTATCGAAATAGCGAGAATAGTTCTCTACACCTGAGCAGTAGCCTAGCTCACGCATCATTTCCATATCGAATTCAGTTCGCTCCTTCAAACGTTTTGCCTCCAAAAAGCGCCGATCGTCCTCAAATTGATCAAGTCGTTCGACTAAGTCATCTTGAATTTCGTGAATGGCTTGGTGTAACAAGTCTTTACCAGTGACAAAGAGGTTGGCAGGGAAAATGGTAATGATTTTTTCATCCGATATCTTCTTGCCTGTCGCCGGGTCAATTCGTTGAATAGCTTCAATTTCATCTCCCCAGAAATAAATGCGGTAGGCAAAATCTCCGTAGGCAATGAAGATGTCTACCGTATCTCCCTTTACGCGGAAGGTGCCTCTTTTAAATTCCGCCTCTGTTCTTGAGTAGAGGATATCGACAAAGGCAAAAAGTAACTGATTCCTCGAAACCACATCTCCAACCTGTAAACGAACGACGTTCTTACCAAATTCTTCGGGATTTCCAATACCGTAAATGCACGAAACGGAGGCGATAACGATCACATCTCTTCTTCCCGTGAGTAAGGAAGAAGTCGCGCTTAGGCGAAGCTTTTCGATCTCCTCGTTGATGGAAAGGTCTTTTTCTATGTAGAGGCCTGAAGTTGGAATGAAGGCTTCAGGTTGGTAGTAGTCATAGTAGGAAATGAAATACTCTACCGCATTTTCGGGGAAAAACTGTTTGAATTCACCATACAATTGAGCGGCTAAGGTTTTGTTGTGGCTCAAGATCAGGGTGGGTTTCTGAACCTTTTCGATGAGGTTAGCAATGGTAAAGGTCTTACCGGTACCCGTTGCACCTAGTAGTACTTGCCCTGATTCGCCAGCATTAACACCTTCAGCTAGTTGCTCAATGGCCTTAGGCTGATCGCCCATCGGTACAAATTGAGAAGTGAGTTTGAAATCCATATTCTTTTTAAAACTAGTACATAGACTGTCATTAGGAAAGAATAGTTCAGCTTATTGATTCCATATTTCCCAAGCTTTTTCCGCTTGGCCATGGAGCATTTCCAGTCCGTTCTTTACCCAGCATTTGGCATCGATCCCTTTTTGCATAAATGCGGTGACCAAGGGGTTGTACACTAGGTCAAAGAGGAAGTGATTGGTGGTGAGTTGTTCGTAGGGGAGGTTTGGCAATTCTTCTACATTCGGATGTGTACCGAGGGGAGTGGAATTAATGATTAAACAATGCCCGTTGAGTGTTGAACCTTGATTGAGTTCTTCGTAGGTAATTGTAGTCTCGGATCCTTTACGAGAAACGAATTGGTATTCAACCTCTAGGTCTTTGAGTACATGTTCTACAGCTTTTGAGGCACCACCTGTACCAAGAATTAGTGCTTTTTCAGGTATAGGGTTGGGTCCGATGAATTTGACCAATGAATCTTTGAACCCAAAGTAGTCGGTGTTATAACCAATTAGTTTTCCGCCTTCGATCTTGATGGTATTGACCGCTCCGATCTCCTTTGCTTTTGGCTCTAATTCATCCAAAAGAGGAATGATCTGTTCTTTGTATGGAATAGTCACATTCAAGCCAATCAGTTCAGGATTTGCTTTAAGCAGATCAGCAAATTGATTGATGTTTTCTAATGGATGAGCGCTATAAATTGTCTCTTTGATTCCTTCTCTTTCGAATTTATTAGCAAAGTATTTTTCTGAGAAAGAATGCGAAAGTGGATAACCGATCAGGCCAAATTCTCTCATGCGTCTTTAGGGCTGATGTAAGCCGCTAATCTATCAATTCCTAATACGAGAAGAAAGCCGAAGGCTGCGAAGATGATGGCTTCTAAGAAGAAAGGTTCAGCACCACTTTTTGCTAAGTATTCATTCGGCAGAATATTGACTTGGAAGAGCGGTTTGATCTCTCCATGGCGGTCAGTGTAGGTTTCCAGCGTTTCTTTCCAAGGCCATACTTTGTTAAGCGACCCGATCATAAAGCCCGAAAGCAAACCGACGGTGAGGTTATGAAATTTTTTGAACAACCAACTGACCAATCGTGCAAAGCTCAAGATGCCAACGATGCACCCTAAGCCTAGAAAGACCAAATCAGCAATTCTAAACTCTTTGATGGCTGTGATCACATATTCATATTTTCCAAAAAGCAGCAGAATAAATGAACCTGAAATACCGGGTAAGATCATTGCGCAAATAGCAACAGCTCCTGCGATAAACATAAACCACGGAGCTTCAGGCGTTTCTGCCGGGGTGGTTGCCGTGATAAAGTAAGCAATGGCAATTCCAGCAAACATGGCAATGATGACACCGACATTCCATTTTTTGATCTCACGAAGGATGATCAAAGCTGAGATCACAATAAGACCAAAGAAGAATGACCAAACCTGAATGGGGTGGTTGTTTAGTAAAAAGGTGATCAGGTTGGCCAAGGAAAGAATACTAGTGGCAATGCCTGCGAAAAGCACCAGCAAAAAACTCCCATTGACGTGTTGCCAGAGCATTTTGATTTCGAAGCGACTGAGTAATTTTATGGCGTCAACATCAAAGCGTTTGATAGAATCTAGCAGTGTTTCATATATCCCTGTAATGAAGGCAATCGTTCCTCCTGAAACTCCAGGGACTACGTCAGCACCTCCCATCGCTATACCTTTAAGGTATAGCAGCACATATTCAACAAGCTTGTTCATGAATTATTTAGTCGTCAAGAAATGGTCGAAGGTATCACCTCTCAATCCCAGTCTTATAGTTTCTAGCGGGATAACTTCTTCAGGAGCAATGTTGCCTAGATTGACATTTGCACCCATTAATTTGATAAAGAATACCTGTTGTGCTTTTTGAGGAGCTTCCCAAATGATCTTTTCAAACGGAATCTTGGTCAAAATTTCTTGTACCAGACCTGAACGCACCTCACCCGTTGATCTAAAAAGGCCGACATTACCCGCTTCTCGTGCTTCACCAATCACCTTCCAAGCACCAGCGTCAAGCTCTTTTTGCATGAGTTCGATCCATTTGTAGGGAGGAATGATCTTTTCTGCATCTTTAGAACCTACTTCAGAAAGGACGGTAACTTGTCCTTTTAGACGTTGAATATAATCACACTTGAGGTCGTGGTCTAGTTCGATCGATCCGTCCGATACCTCTGCGAAAGGCATGTCGTACTTATCCAGTACTTTGCGATAGGCATCAAATTGATCTCTTACAATAAAGGCTTCGAAAAGTGTACCTCCAAAATAGAAGGGAATTCCTGCTTCGCGATAAACATTTAATTTTTCATCAAGATTAGGCGTCACATAGGAAGTACCCCAACCTAATTTGACGATATCCACATAATCACCACAGACACTGATGAAGTCTTCAGCTTGTCTTACGCTGAGGCCTTTGTCCATGGCCATTGTATATCCTTTTTCGCGAGGTTTTTGCGTACGCTCGGGTACGTCAGTTAAAAAGTAGTGCATCTAGTCGTTATTTCTGAATTGTTCGATGATCTTAAAGAGTGCTTTCTGAGTTTCAAGCTTAGGAAAGAACTCAAAGAGCACTTCATGATTATCAAAATCCAAAATTAGTGCATTTTCTAAGAAAGTGAAGGCTTCTTTGTAATGTCCTGCATTGATCTGGTAAGCGACCATTCGATACAATAGGTCAGAATCTTCAGGCTTCTCGTCTAAACCATTCTCGATAAGTTCAATGGCACGACCAAACTCCCCTTGTTCAAAATAGATCATCGACCAGTCTAGCCAGATTTCTTTTTGTTCAGGTTCAAGCAAGGCGGCCTCTTGGTATGCTTCTTTGGCAGAGACGATATTACCCGTCTGAAACTCTGCATTGGCAATGGCCAACCAATAATTGGTGTTTTCAGGATCTAACTTGAGCGCTTTATTTAAGAAGTGGATGGCCTCGTAATACTTTTCTTGGGAGATCAAACAACAGCCGATGCCATACCAAGCATCTTCATAGAACTGATCGACCTTGGCCGCTTTTCTATAATACTTGATGCCATAGTCGTACTGCTCCATTTTTTCATAAGCAGCTCCGATGCAACAAAAAACCTCGGCAGAAGGTCCTTCATTGCTTTGCGTATTCTTATAAGCTTCCAGCGCATCTTGATAGCGCTGCATATTCATGTAACTATTGCCTAAATTAAACCAAGCCGAAGCGAAGGTGTCATCAATGACCAAAGCATAATCGTAGGCTTTAATGGCTTCTTCGAATCTTTCTAACTTATTGAGTACGATGCCCAAATTATACCAAGCAAAGGCGGAGTAGGGGTCTTGGTCAATAAACTGCTGGTAATACGCTACCGAATCTTCTAATTGTCCCGTTACATCTAAGCAATAGGCCAATTCGTAGAGAGCGTTCTCATGATTGATATTGGTCTCAATTGCTCGCTTATAATAGGCAATCGCTTTTTTGTACTTCGCATTGGTTTGGTAGGTGAGTCCGATATTGTAGTACACCTCGTCTCGCTCTTCGACCATGTCCAATGTGCTCTTGAGGAGTTCTACCGACTTTTCATACTCGCCAATGATCGAGTAAATATTGCCTTTAATGGTAATGAGGTCTGTATCTGAAGGATTTACCTGTTGGGCATCATCGATGACTTTTAATGCCTTTGGGTATTCTTCCTTACCAATGAAACACTGGGCGACTAAAATACTGATGTCTGTACTGAAAGGGTACTGATTGAGGGCCAGTTTACCAGCTTTTAACCCCTTTGCGTAATTGAAGTGATCGATGTAATGCTGGATAATAGTTTCATATTCCGATACATCGAAAAAATTGAAACTATTGTTCTTGAGTTGTTCTTCGAATCTTTTGACCAGACCTCGCTCTTCTTCCCTACTAGGATAATCTTCGTGCATTGGCAATAATAGGTTTATTCAAATTAATGAAATCCCATTTCAAAACCACTTCTGTGGAAATAAAATTTCTGTTATCCGTTTTCAGATGGGCGGCAAATGTAGGTATTCTATTGATAAACAGAAACTTAAAGTGAATAAGCTTTTGTGAGCGTAGCCGTTGTCCACTCGATGGATTCATCTAGACTTCTGAAGTCGACATCTAAGGCTTTTATGACCTTTTCATTCTGATAATGAAACCTACTCTTAGATAGTTTAGCCGTTTCTTTGGTGATCAACGCCTCATTACCCGTCAATCTGGATCTTAACCATTCCACCCAAACGCCAATGTTCAACATCCATGATGTCGGTGCTTTGCTTGGCGCTTCCTTACCAAAAGCATGTGCTATTTTTTCGAAAAAGTGTTCATAAGATAGACTACCAGCATTCAAAATGAACCGTTCATTGTGAACTTCCGAAAGTAAGAGTTTTGCTGCAATGCTCGCGACATCGCGCACGTCAACATAATTGACGTCTCCTTTGGGGAAATAGTCCTTCTCGTCATAGGCATATTTGAACACAGCCGTGCTTCCGGTGTCTGCCCAAGTTCCGGGCCCAAGTACGACAGAGGGATTGATGATTTTAACCTTTAAACCTTCTTCTGCGCCACGCCACACTTCAAGTTCTTGTAAGTATTTTGACCTAGCATAAATGGAATCGAAGGCTGTGTCTTCCCAGCGGTCTCTTTCTGTAATCTCTAACTGGCCTGGTATTCTTCCGATGGCGGCCACTGAACTAATGTGCAAAAAAATGCCAATATTGGCCTTCAGTGCCGCATTTACGAGATCTGCAGTCCCTTTCACATTGGTCTTGTACATTTTCCTCTCCCAGCGCTTATCAAAGGACACGATGGCGGCGGTATGTACAATGGCATCAATATCATTGAGGTGATCATCCCAAAAGATGGCTTCGGATAGGTCCGTTTCGATCCATTCAATTTGATCTGAAATATCGTTGACTAGTGCGAGATTCGAATGTTCTCTTTTTGTCGCTACAAGGGTATGGCCATCTTCTAACAATTTTCTTGTCAGAAAACTACCTACAAGGCCTGTTGCACCAGTGATGAGCACTCTCATATTATAATTTGTTATTCAAAAGGTCGAGTTGAAGCAATTTGTTCCAATACTTGCTTTTTTTAGCCTCATTGAGAAGGTTGATGTGTCCCATATTGTGACAATCGCTACCGACCAATTGAATCGCTTTCATGTCAATTAATTTTTCAGCTAGTTTTTGTACGGGCTTGGAGTAACAACCGGTTAAAGAGATCGCGTTCAATTGAAAAATGATGTTCCGATCGAGCAGTTCTTCAATAAGTCGTTCATTTTGGAGTAAATACATGTATCGCTCCGGGTGTGCATATACCATTTTATAACCGTGCATATTCAGCTGGAATGAGGCATCTTTTAGTGCTGGTGGCTCATTGATAAAGCCAGTTTCTACGAGGACATACTCCTTACCAAAGGTCAACAGATTTTCTTTCTGCTTTATCCTTTCCATAAAATGCTCGTCAAGGTAATATTCCGTAGCTGCTTCCATCTTGACTTGAATGCCAGCTTCTTCGGCTGCCTTCTGCATGATAGACAATCCTTCGAGAATGTTTTTTCGACTATTGTCATAGGTACCCCACATGGTGTGCGGGGTAGTGATGACCTTTTCATAGCCCAGTGCTTCGAATTCCCTAAGAATAGTCAACCCCTCTTCCACCGATTGGATACCATCATCAATGGCAGGAATTAAATGAGAGTGTATATCAACCCGAAGTTCTTCAACGGGAGCGCTGATTGTTTTCTTTTTGAAAAAGGAGAAAAGGCTCAAAATTGAGGTGACATTTTGTACGTCTCAAAGGTAGGTAAAACCTTGTCTTTTTCAGAAACGATCGGATTGTCAATGCCCCAATCTATCCCTAAGCCAGGGTCATTCCAGAGAATTCCGCCTTCACTGGCCTTGTTGTAGTAATTCGAACATTTGTAGAAAAAGACGGAATCTTCAAGGGCAACAAATCCATGGGCAAAGCCTGCTGGAACAAGAAAGAGGTTCTTTCTCTCCGAATCTAAGAGTACTTTATGGTGCTTCCCATAGGTTGGTGAGTCTTTTCTAAGGTCAAGTGCCACATCCATTACTTTACCTTTCACTACCCGCACTAGCTTGGCTTGGGCGTGAGGATGCTCTTGATAGTGCAGCCCTCTAAGAGTTCCTTTTACTGAAAAGGACTCGTTATCTTGAATAAAGTCGTCTGTAATTCCGAGTTCTTGGTATACTTCTTTTCTGAAAGACTCGAAAAAATAGCCTCTTTCATCACCAAACACATTGGGTTCTAATTCATAGAGCCCTTCAAAACCTGTTTCTATGATCTTCATTTTGTCATTCTTAAGTCAAATCTAAACAAAGATCGAAATACGTGACCATTTCCAGCGGTAATTTCGTCAACTGACAGGATCGTTCGCTTAGTTATTGAATTGGCTCGATTAATCGTAAATTTGCAGGCTATATGGGAGGATACGAAACGAAGAGTTCGACGCAAGATAAAGCCGTGATGGTTGCGGTGATCAATCAAGGGCAACCTGAAGAAAAGGTGGTGGAGTATTTGGAAGAATTGGCCTTCTTGGCGAAGACCCTTGATTTAGACGTGGTCAAGTCCTTCACGCAACGTTTAGAAAAGCCTGATATCCGCTCTTTCGTGGGAAAAGGAAAACTAGAGGAGATTCAGACCTATATCGTGGCGGAAGAAGTTGAGGTCATCATTTTTGATGACGACCTAACGCCATCTCAGTTAAGGAACCTGGAAAAGGAACTGAAAGTAAAGATCTATGATCGAAGTCTATTGATCCTCGATATTTTCTTAAAACGTGCACAATCTTCTCAGGCCAAAACACAGGTTGAATTGGCGCGATCAGAATATCTATTGCCTCGCTTGACCCGGATGTGGACACACCTAGAACGACAAAGAGGTGGAACAGGAACCAGAGGTGGTGCTGGTGAGAAGGAGATTGAAACGGATAGGCGGATGATTCGCAACCAGATCACCGTGCTGAAGAAGAAGCTCGAGAAGATCGAAAAGCAGAACGAAGTACAACGGAAGTCCAGAAAGGATGTCGTGCGTGTCGCCTTAGTGGGCTACACCAACGTAGGGAAATCTACGCTGATGCGATTGCTCACCAAGGCCGATGTGTTGGCAGAAGACAAACTCTTTGCTACGGTCGATTCTACTGTAAGAAAGGTTGTTTTAGACAGGGTGCCTTTCTTACTTTCTGATACGGTAGGGTTCATCCGAAAACTTCCGACTAATTTGATCGAATCATTCAAGAGTACATTGGCCGAATCAATGGAAGCAGACATTCTGCTGCATGTTGTCGATGTTTCTCATCCTTATTTTCAAGACCAGATGGAGACGGTGAATCAAACCTTACAAGACATTGGGGCAAATGATAAGCCAACGATTCTAGTCTTCAATAAGGTGGATCAATACAAGCATTTGGATGAAGAGCTACTGGAAGAAATGGACAACCCACCGCCTACTTTAGACGAGTTGAAAAAAACATACTTCAGCAAAGGCGAACATGATGCTGTATTTATTTCAGCCACTGAAAAGCAGAACATGGAAGAGTTCAGGGGTGTATTGATGAAAAAGGTTAAAAAAAGGCATAATCAGATTTTCCCTAATTATTTAGAGGATAGTTATTATTAGCTGCCGGAAGTCGAAGGGCGTAAGTCAGATATCTCATCTCGGTTAATTTGGATTTTGGGTTTTGATTACTGAAAATTGTTTGTGTAACCCATGTAGTAAAATGGCCTCGTAGTTCTCCCGATAGTTATCGGGAGGATAGAATATCCCGATATAGTGAATGGCCTCGTAGTTCAATGGATAGAATAGAAGTTTCCTAAACTTTAGATCTAGGTTCGATTCCTAGCGAGGCTACAAATCGGGATAAACTTTAGATCTAGGTTCTCCCGATAGTTATCGGGACTAGCGAGGCTACTACCGGGGCTAGCGAGGCGAATAATTCCTTTTTATGTTTGATAGTCAAGAGTATCCCGCTTCTTTATCCGAAAATCGTTTCGAGCAATGGTTGGAAGAAGGCCGCGAGAGCAAAATGTCCTATGAATACTTACTGATCGTGTGGGATGAACTGGACGGGAAGTATCGTCCAGAATATGTGCAAAAGCGGAGTCAGATAGCACAATATCCACGATGGGGAAATGCCTCAGGTCATGCCTCTGTTATTGCCGTATATGACCTGTATTCAGAGGCGAGGATTTCACAGGGTTGACTGATGATGCGCCCTGCTTAATATATATTCAAATAAATGTAGGGAATAACATATCTTTGCGTGTAAACAGTATTAAAACAGATGTGAATGTTGTGGCCAATAGTATCTGGTTAGACTTCTACGATCATGTGTAATACTGAAAATTTCTAACGAGTTGGCATTTTTTAAGAAGATAGAAATTCTACTAAAGAATTGCTGTCGGTTAACGCATATTCACTTCCCCACATTTGGTAAAAACATTCGTTTTTCATCCGTATGGGAATACTTTGCCCTTTCTGCACAGCCACTTGTAAAAAGAGTTGTTGTTTATAATTCGAGAAAGCTACTTCTATCGACAGCTTTTTCAACCATACAATGCAATTTGAATGCACAATCTTTCTCTAGATCATTTGCTTTCTTAAGAAGGGCATTCGTCATTTTATTTTTGCTTTTTACACTTTTACCAGTCCTTAAGGCACAACAGGCATTAACGGCCTCTTTGATAATGGCCAAACTATTTTGTCTACTGTCATTTATGATGAAGATGCGAGTAATGGTTCAAGCGTGATAGTCAATGGAGAGAATGAAATCAATTTCACAGCGAATCATGCTCCCAACACCTCAAACAACCTACAGATCGGTGCTTTTGGTAATGGACAAAATCAATTCCGAGGGCAAATCGCAGAATTTATTGTGTATAGTCAACTGTTGACGACAGGAGCTGATCTTCAAAAGATCCAGAGCTATTTGGCCTTAAAGTATGGGATCACCTTATCCGGAAACAATGATGGTGATGGCACTTCTTTTGAGGTAGGGGAGGGTGACTATCTCTTATCGAATGGGACGGCGATGTGGGATGCAGACGAAGTAGCCGGATTCCAGAATAATGTGGCGGGAATTGCCCGAGATGACAACGTTGTTTGAATCAAAAGCAGTCAAAAAGTGAGAATGCCGATGCCATTGTATCGATAGGGTTGGATGCCAATGATAATGGATTGGAAGCCAGTAACGGAGCAAACCACAGTACTTTTGGCGCGGATTTATCGGCCTTAGTATGGGGACACGATGGCGCTGACCTTTACGATAACCAAAAGAACATAGACTATGATCCGAATCAGGTGAACAGTCGATTGAATAGAGAATGGCGAGCACAGGAAACCGGAACTGTGGGTACAGTGACCATCAGGTTTGATGTGAGTAATCTTTTGGGGCCAACAGGAGTAGGGACGAATGATGAAAGTCAGATTGTACTTTTGGTTGATAATGACGGTGATTTTACTTCAGGAGCCAGCGAAATTCTACAGTCATTTGTGGTTGCTGATGATGGATTTGTGTCTTTTAAAGTCAACTTGACGGACGGGCAATATTTTACCTTGGGTTCATCAGAATTTGGTGCTTTACCAATCGAATTGATGTCTTTTGAAGCGAAGTCAAAACAAAACCATGTCGAGATCAATTGGGCAACCTTAACTGAAACAAACAATAGTTTCTTCAGACTTGAACGATCAAGAGGAGGTGAGCAATTTAGCCCAATTGCAACCATCAAAGGAGCGGGTACGACAAGCACCGTACAAGATTATACGCACTTAGACTTGAACCCACATCAAGGGATAAATTATTATCGCTTAGTAGATGTCAGTACCTCAGGTGATGAAACGCATTCTCAAATTGTCGCTGTAGAGTTCAGTCAAGCGCTTCAAATAGGCAAACCTTATCCAAATCCACTACGACTGGGTCAATCCTTAACACTTGATCTACCAGTAGGAGCGATGGTTGAGGAATTAGCCGTATTTGACTCGAGAGGGATTAAAGCTCCTGTAACTTGGAGAAGTAATGAGGGTAGGTTGGAAATGAATTTGGCCACTTCAACCCCGGATATTTATGTGCTCAATCTCACAGTATCAGGTAAAAAAGAGCGCTTTAAATTACTGGTGAAACACTAACCTCGCTATCTTTTACAGCGGCTCACTTCAAAGGGCAGTGTCCATTTTTCTTAAGAGTAGTCTGCATCAGTGAATCCTTCCTCTCGAATAGCTCACTTTCGATATCAAATAAATACCTACCTTTGTCAAGCCTCAAGGGTTCCATACCAACGTAGGTATGGATTAAAAGGGAATCAGGTGTGAATCCTGGACAGTCCCAGCTGCTGTAATCCCACTTTTTGATTCACTGATGAATGCCACTGTTCTTATGATGGAATGGGAAGGCTCAGTGAACAGGGAAAGTCAGAAGACCTGCCTTTGAACATGTGCACTAAACCGCTTTCTGAGGAAAAGCCATTAGTTTATGAGAGAACTGAAACCCATTTTCAGTCAGAGTAGGTGGATGATCCTATGCTGGCTACCCATCTTTTGGCTACTTTCTTGTCAGCCCAAAAAAGAAACCGCTACATCTGTAGAGGGCATTCAAAGCAGTAATGTGAATGTCAAAGTTGAAATCGAGCATGCGATAGGTTTTGATATTATTGATCACCAAAACTGGAAGGAACTACAGCTTTATCGACACTATAACGACTTTGTGGATACAGTTAAGCTGGCCTTGGTCACCAACGGGAATGTGCCTGATGCTTTCGAAGAACATCAAATTATTCAAACCCCTGTAGAGCATGTAGGCGCGCTGTCTACTACACATTTATCTATGTTCGAATTACTCGATGCACTCGACCAACTCAAAGCAGTCGAAACAAGCAAGTACATCTACAGCCAAAAAGTGAATGAAAGGGTGTCCAATGGGCAGATCGTTGAGCTAGCGCCCAATGGTCAATTGAATCTAGAGACTACCCTTGTTTCTGGTATTGATCTACTCATGGGCGTGGGTTATCCGAATGCGCAAAATGATAATTACCAAAGTCTGCAAAGAACAGGCTTACCAGTTATTCTAAACGCTGATTGGCAAGAAAAGACTTTGCTAGGCAGAGCTGAATGGATTAAGCTATTAGGTGTGCTATTGGGAAAGGAAGCGCAAGCGAATAGAGTTTTCTCTACTATTGAAATGTCCTATCAACAAACCTTAGACTTGGTAAAAAGGAATGTGATTGATGGCCCATCAGTGATCACAGGATTGGCCGAAGGAGATTCTTGGTACGTAGCTGGAGGAAATAGTTTCGCCAATCACATTTTGAGTATTGCTCAAGTCAACTACCCATGGTCGGATACAGATAATACGGGTAGTATCAGACTAGATTTCGAAACCGTCTATGAAGAAGGGCTCTCGGCTGATTTTTGGTTGGTGCCAAGTACGGCAAAAACACTAGCGGAGATCATTCAAGCAGACCCTCGATATGCCGATTTCAAAGCCTTCGAAGAAAAGCAGATCTACAATATCTACGCGCGCTATCATCCTGGTGGAGGCAACGATTATTACGAATCTGCAGTAATGGCGCCTCATGTGGTATTAAAGGATGTGGTAAAGATCTTTCATCCCGAACTCTTACCAGATCACGAGTTGGTTTACTACAACCGCCTGCAATAATGACTCCTCTCCAAAGCACAAATATTGTCAATAAGAAGAGAATAGGCTTACTCCTTTTCGGGGTAGCCATGCTGTTCATATTAGACTTAGCGCTTGGGTCTGTAAAGATCGAACTGCTTGAACTAATTAAGATCTTATTTGGTCAAGAGGTTGAGAATCAAGCTTGGCAAAACATCGTTTTAAAGATCAGATTGCCGCGTTCAATTACTGCAGTGTTAGCCGGTGGTGCATTGGCGCTTGGCGGACTACAAATGCAAACGCTCTTTAGAAACCCTTTGGCAGGGCCTTCAATTTTAGGTATCACTTCGGGAGCGAGTTTGGGCGTAGCTGCTGTGATGTTGGCTTCGGGAAGTGCGGCTACGGCATTTGCGATCAAAAATCTTGGCATTGGGGGCAGCTGGTTGATCGTGTTGGCATCTACCCTGGGTGCATTCTTGGTTTTACTTGTTATCCTGGCCATTTCTTATAAGATCAGCGATAATGTAGTGATGCTTATTGTGGGTATTATGGTGGCCAATATCACTATAGCTGTGGTAAGCATTTGGCAGTATTTCTCTAATCCTGAGCAGATTCAAGAGTATATTCTATGGACCTTCGGAAGCCTAGGAGGGGTCACCAATGATCAATTGGCCATTTTGGTACTGGTGGTCGGTATCGGTACTGTTGCCACTTTCGCACTTTCCAAGTCGCTTAATGTTTTATTGTTGGGTGAGAAATATGCGCAAAGCATGGGCTTGAATGTGCGAAGATCACGACTCATGATCATTTTTACGACCAGTCTTTTGGCTGGGGCGATTACAGGTTTTTGTGGACCAATTGGATTCGTTGGTATTGCAGTCCCCCATTTAACGAGGAGCCTTCTAAATACCTCTGATCATAAAATTCTCGTGCCCACCAATTTATTGATGGGAGCAGGTCTCTTACTACTCTGCGATATTATTTCTCAAGTGCCAGGGAGTTCATCTGTTTTGCCTGTCAATGCCATCACGGCCATGATCGGTTCACCGATTGTGATTTGGGTAATTGTGAAGAGGCGAAATCTAAAATCTAGTTTTTGATGAGTAAAGAGTTATTACATATCGAAAACGCAAGCATTGGCTATGGGCAGAAGGTAGTCTTGGATGCATTGAATCTATCTTTAAAATCGGATGAACTTACCGTGCTTTTAGGCCCAAATGGTTCTGGTAAGTCCACCTTGATTCGTTCGATATCAGGGGTACAAAAACTTCTAGGAGGAAGAGTTTGTCTAAAGGATATTGATCTTACGGACTATCAAACTAAAAAGCTTGCCCAGGAGATCAGTTTGGTGCTCACAGACAACCTGGCTCCAGGCAATTTGAGCGTTTTCGCATTGGTGGCACTGGGCCGGTTCCCTTACACCTCTTGGCTCGGTTCATTATCCCAAGCTGATGAGGAAGTGATTCAATGGGCTATACAATCTGCTGGAGTTGAAGAATTTGCAAACAGACAACTTGGCGAGCTCAGTGATGGAGAAAAGCAAAAAGTGATGATCGCAAGAGCATTGGCTCAGGAAGCTGATTTGATGATCTTGGACGAACCAACTGCTCACCTTGATTCGCCTAATCGGATAGAGATCTTTCATCTGCTAAAGACACTCACAAAGCATAACGACAAGGCTATATTGATCTCTACACATGACATTGAAACGGCCTTACGCTATGCCGATCGGCTTTGGTTGGTGGTTGAAGATCGAGTCGTAACGGGGATACCTGAAGACCTTGTTTTACAAGGAGAACTTGAAGAAGCATTTAAAGCCGAAAACGTCAGCTTTGATTATCAAAAGGGTACATTTTATCGAAGTATAGCAACTCAAAACAAAGGGGTCAACCTCTCTGGCAACCCTGTTTTGGTGCATTGGTTGGGCCATGCACTGGAGCGAAATGGTTTCCATGTCACCCAATCTGCTGCGCTGAAGATCTGTGCTGAAGGTACCAAAGAAGCACCATTAATGAGGATCGATGGTGTGGATAATTCTTATGAAACTATTGAAAAACTACTCCTTGAATTGACGAATGAAGAAAGCTAATTTTATCCTAATTGTGGTTTCAATTGCCATCCTAGGAAAAAGTTTAAATGCCCAAGATGAGAAGATCAAAGACTTAGGCAGGGTAGTGGTAACAGGCACCCGTTTTGAAACGCCTATCGAAAAGTCTGGAAAGGTAATCTACAAGATCACCGAAAAGGAGATCTCCAATTCAACGGGCCGCACAGTTGCCGATATGCTTAATCTTTTGCCCGGCATAAATATAAATGGGGCTTACGGTACACCGGGAACCAATTTGGAATACAGCCTAAGAGGAGGTAGAAATAGGCATACGCTTATTTTGATCGATGGCTTGCCCATAAACGACCCATCCTTGATCTCAAATGATTATGATCTTCGGCTCATCAATTTACAGGAGGTGGAATTTATAGAGGTATTAAAAGGAGGAGCGAGTACCCTTTATGGAACTAATGCCGCAGCAGGGGTCATCAATATAAAGTTGAAAAGGCCAGAAGTAGTAGAACCGGAGGTGAATTTTGTCCAGCAGGTAGGTTCATTTCAATCACTGAATACGAACATCAATGTACAGGCAAAAACAGGAAAGCTAAGTTATTTGACTGGAGGCTCTTTCGGAATCAGTGAAGGAATATCTGCAGCGAGCAGCGGTGATCCGTCCATCAACTTTGGGAACGATGGCTTTTACAGATATACTGGCAGAACACGACTTTCCTATGATGTTTCAGAACAGCTTAGCCTGAATGGTAATCTCTCTTATGATAAACTACTTTCAGATTACGATGGCGGTGCATTTTTTGATCAGGATAATCAGTTCGATATTCGTCAACTAAGCTTGGGTTTAAATCCTAAGTATAATTATCAAAACGGGTCTCTTCAATTGAAGTATAACTTCAATCGTGTGAGGCGTGAGTTTATCTCTGATTTCCCCTTTTCAGCAAAAGGATTTAATACACAGGCCGACCTCAGCAATGAGTACATTTTCAGCGAAAAGCTTAAAACGATCATTGGTGTTCAATATCAAGATTTCAGTTTTGAAAATGAGGGAGAAGAACCTAATCAGTTCAATATAGATCCTTATTTGCACCTCTCTTGGGATGTATTTGGAGGCTTAACCTTCAATGGGGGTATTCGCTTAAATAACAACAGCGAATATGGAACTAACTTTGTCTATTCAATTAACCCCTCTTATTTGATCAATCTTGGTCAAGAAAATCAACTTAAGCTTTTTGGGAGTTATTCAACCGCATACGTAACCCCAAGCTTATTTCAACTTTTCTCCGGGTTGTATGGAAATCTAGACCTACAGCCGGAAGAAACAGCATCTGTCGAAGGAGGTTTATCGCTCTATTTAGGTAATAAGATTACTTTAAATGCGGAGTATTTTCAGCGTGAGGAGACCAATGCCATTGACTTCGTTTCTCTTTTTGATACCAATGGTAACTTTATTGGGGGAGAATATCAGAATATTGACGGAACCCGTGAGATCAATGGGATAGAGTTTGATGTAACCTATTCCCCTACTGAGAAAATAAAGATCGCGGGCCATTTCGCAGACTATCAATTTGGTGATCCGACTCAATTTTACAGGATACCTGCTCAAAAGCATGGCCTATCGGTTGATGTAAGTCCTTTTGAGAAAACACAACTTGGTTTAGTTTGGACTCATTTTGGACAAAGAAGTGAAGCGATTTTTACAGATCCTTTTCTAGTGGATTTGGCTGCTTATGATGTAGTCGACCTCACTTTTTCGCATCAATTATCCGAGGGGCTTAGTATAAATGGAGCTGTTTATAACTTGCTAGACGAGGACTTTGTGAGTGTTTATGGGTTTAATGCCCGACCTGTGAATTTTAGCCTTGGGATTTCAGCGAAGTTTTAATTTTGGGTTCTTGATTATAATTCGAATGGTCCGGTCTTCGGATTAATTACGTATCTATTGCAACTCAATTCATTCATTTACTGTTAGTTCGAGTATGAAAAGATCATTTCTCATTTTTGCTGTCCTATTTGCGATCATGTCTTGTTCAAATGCCGAAAAGACTTTTGCACAGTCTTCAGCTGTACCCGATCATGAGGGCTGGACGGCCCTATTAGAAAAGTATGTGGGAGAGAGCGGATTGGTGAACTATCAAGGCTTTGTGAATCAAAAAGCTCAATTGAACGGCTATACACAACTACTTTCTGACAATCCCCCTGCAGAAAATTGGACAGAAAATGAGCAATTGGCATATTGGATCAACGCCTACAATGCCTTCACGGTAAAACTCATTGTTGATAATTACCCCTTAGAGAGTATCAAAGACCTCAATCCGACAATTGCAATACCTATGGTTAGCACCATTTGGAATAAAGAGTGGTTTAAGATCGGAGGCGAAGAGTTTAGCTTAGACCGAATTGAGCACAAGATCCTACGCAAAGAGTTCGATGAACCGCG
>ENA-OUOG01001126-OUOG01001126.1-marine-metagenome-genome-assembly--contig:-NODE-1126-length-32136-cov-5.121058_pt1 | contig 32136 bp, 31 predicted proteins | sample MGYA00248635_ERZ508505 | MGnify/ENA primary metagenome ERZ508505 (study PRJEB26176, sample SAMN06267871) | marine metagenome | isolation source: Saanich Inlet, British Columbia, Canada | place: Pacific... | reverse complement strand
CTTAGATGCTTTTAGATTAATTAGAAGTAAATATTTGCTTTATAATTAAATAATAATTCAAAAAAAACTAATTATTGTTCTGTTGTTGGTTTTCTATATTCATGAAAAGGCTGTTTTAAAAGATGTTTTAAACTGGCATTTTCTTCAGCATTTGGAAAAGTATCTACACCATAGACCACTTGTGCTCTATCTAGATACATGTAAGTTCCCAAAACACGATCCCAAATAGAGAAAATATTACCATAATTAGAATCTGTATATGGTAATTTATAGTGATGGTGTATTTTATGCATATCTGGTGATATTATAACATAACTTAATAACTTATCTATTTGCTTTGGTATTTTAATATTGGCATGAGTAAATTGTGTGAAGACCAAAGACATCGATTGGTATAACATAACAATACCAATTGGTGCACCAATAATAAAAACACCAGCAAGCGTAAATACAAAACGAATGACACTCTCTAAAGGATGATGCCTATTTGCAGAAGTAGTATCGACCTCATGATCGCTATGGTGAACTAAATGCACCATCCACAATACACCAACTTTATGTTCTGTAAAATGGGCCAAATAAGCACCAATAAAATCTAAAAGCAAAACACCTAAAACAACATATAGCCACATTGGCATTTCTGGCAACCAATTAATAATCCCAAAGTTATTTGCTGTAACCCAATCTGCAGTACCTAACAATAGAAAGGCCAGAGCAAAATTAATAATGATAGTGGTTAGCGTAAAAAACAAATTAGGCACTGCATGTTTCCATTTATTATATTTAAAATTAAACAATGGCAGCATACCTTCTAGTAGCCAAAAAAATGTTATTCCACCTACTAAAAGTAGACTTCTATGTAATGTAGGAATGGTTTCGAAATAGTTAATTAGAGCCTCCAAATCTTTTTTTTTAGTTAAAGATACAAAAATGAATAAAATGTTATTTAATGCGTGCTTTCATTTGTTCTACAATATTAAAAGCCGCTGGGCAAATAGCCACATTTTTAATGGTAAGGTTAGAAATCTGTTGAAATTTCTTTCTATTAGTATGTGGGAATTCACTACACGCTTTAGGTCTTACATCGTAAATAGAACAGTAATTATCTGGACCTAAAAAAGTACAAGGTACACTTTGCAAAACATAATCGTTATCTTCGTCTATCTTTAAAAACTGCTCTACAAATTTTTGCGTTTTCATTTTAAAATGCTTGGCAATTCTATCGACATCCTTATCTGTAAATAATGGACCTGTTGTTTTACAACAATTTGCGCACTCTAGACAATTGGTTTTCTTAAATTCTTCTTCATGCAATTCCTGCATAATATAATCTAGCTGTTTTGGCGGCTTTTTTTTAAGCTTAGCAAAAAAGGTTTTATTTTCCTTATGCTTATCTTTGGCGAGCTTTGGTAGATTATTAATAATGTTTTGCATGTGGCAAAAATAAGCAAAGTTTTCGATACAATTTCGACAACTCGAAATCACTCAAACTGACAAAAATAAATATTCAATGAAAGACCTATTTGGAAAAGCTTTAATAGATTTTTACAACGGAAATGCTCCTGAAAATATTATTACATCTACTAATATTTCTGGCGAAGACATTTTACCTCTAGAGTATTTATTTAGAAGTTATGCAGAAATGCCTAAAATTGAACAACAGGCACTAAAGCTTGCTAAAGGAAGAGTATTAGATGTTGGTTGTGGTGCTGGAAGTCATAGTCTATATCTTCAAGAAAAAAACTTAAAGATAAAAGCAATAGATGTTTCTAAAGGCGCTATTAAAGTTTGTAAAAAAAGAGGTCTTTTAAATGCTGAATTGCTTTCGCTTTTAGACGAAAAAGAAACCTTTGATACTATATTTTTATTAATGAATGGTACTGGTATTTTTCAAACTTTACAAGACGTCCCAAAATATTTGAAGCATTTAAAAAGCTTATTAAATGAAAATGGACAAATTCTAATAGACTCTAGTGACATTAAATATATGTACGAAGATGAAGATGGTGGTTTTTGGCAAGATCTTAACTCTGGCTACTATGGTGAACTCGATTATTTTTTAAGCTATAAAGGTGAAAAAGAAAAACCAATGAAGTGGTTATACCTCGATTTTAACACTTTAGCTATTGCTTGCGCTACAGTAGGATTGCAGTGTGAGAAAATTATGGAAGGTGAACACTTTGATTATTTAGCGAAGTTGCATGTTTAAAATACAATGCTGTAATTATAAACCAACAAAACTTATATTATTAACTCTATAAATTGTAACCTTTATCGGACAATTGAGCAATTACACCACGATATACATCACTACTCCACATTTCGGCTATTTTACTCATAGAAGCGTTCATAGAATCTTGAGAGCCTAAAATTTTCTGACCTGTTTCTGTCTCATAAAACTGGTTTAAAATAATTTTGTCACCTTCAGATAATGCTTCATTTTTAAACATCGCTTTTCCTGCTTTAGAAGCGTATAAGGTATTCATGTTTTTTACATCTTGATGCGTAAAATGACCTCTGTAAGCAGACACAATCATTTGCGCTAACTCTTCCATTGCTGTGGTTTTACCTTTTTTAACCTCTGTCCAAACGGTGTCTGGCACGTTTTCATCTGTAAACTGTACTTTAAGCATATCGTACATATCATCCATAACATTTTCATAATATGCCATTGTACCATTACTTTGTATACATTTTTTAACAGCTTCGCTATAATCATCTGTTTGCGCAATACTTGTAGATGCAAATGTTAAAAATAATAGTAGTGTAAAAATAGTTCTCATTGGTTATTGTTTTGTTTCGTTTTCTAAAATCAATTATTGTGCCACTCCATTAATATAGGTTTCTTGTACTTTTGTTAAAGGTATTTTTTCTTCTTCAACGTCCATAATATCTTGATTTAGGATTATAAAATCGGCATACTTTCCTATTTCAATAATTCCTTTTTCTTGGTCTTCAAAGTTAGAGTATGCTGCCCAAATAGTCATTCCTTTTAAAGTTTCTTCTCGAGACAAACCATTCTCTTTTTGAAACCCTTGTTCTGGAAATCCTTTTAAATCTTTCCTTGCAACTGCAGCGTAAAATGTTAAAAACGGATTGACTTGCTCTACTGGAAAATCTGTACCTAATGCAACACGTCCACTTTTATCTAGTAACGTTTTGTAGGCATAAGCGCCTTTTATTCTGTCTGCACCTACTCTATCTTCTGCCCAATACATATCGCTAGTAGCATGTGTTGGTTGTATAGAAGGTATTATATTTTCGCTTTTAAAATAGTCGAAATCATTATCTGTAATTACTTGAGCATGTTCTACTCTCCAACGTCTGTTTGTTTGGTTTGCTAATGTTTTTTCGTATGTTTTTAAAACAAAGCGATTTGCAGAATCTCCAATAGCATGCGTATTCATTTGGTAACCTGCTTTATCTATTCTAAGTGCTAAATTCTTATAATCTTCTGCGCCAATTACCATAGCTCCAAAATGGTTGTGCTCATCGCTGTATGGCTGCTTTAAAGCTGCACCGCGAGAACCTAGAGCTCCATCTGCATAAACTTTTACAGATTGTACATTTAGTTTTTCGGTTTTAATTTTTCCTTTATTTAAGTAATAATCAAGGTTTTCTTTTTTATTACTTATCATGGCATACACTCGCATTTGTAGTGTATTCGCTTTTTGTAAACTGTCTATTAATTCTATGACTTGCCTGTCTAATCCTGCATCACTAACGGTTGTTAAACCTAAGTTTGTACAAAATTTTTGTGCATCTAGTAGCGCTTCTATTTGTTGCTTTTTTGTTGGTTCTGGAAAAATGGCTTCTACTAATTCCATAGGATTATCTATTAGAATTCCGGTAAGTTTACCTTTTTCGGTTTTAATTTCTCCACCAAAAACGTTTGTGTCTATAGTTATGTTTGCCAAATCTAAAGCGGCTTGATTACATAGCATCGCATGACCATCTATTCTTGTTAATGCGATTGGAAGGTCTGGATATAATTCATCTAAAAGTGCTTTATTTGGATAGGTTTTATCTTGCCAATCGTTTTGGTCCCAACCTCTACCAATAATAAATTTTGGCTGTTTTTCATTTTGAAAAGCAATAACGCGTTTCATAACCTCATCAAAACTAGACGTTCCAACCAAATCTACTGTTTGAAAGTTTAAACCCAAGTTATAAAAATGACAATGCGCATCTATTAATCCTGGAACAATAGTTTGGCCTTTGGCATCAATAACCTTTGTAGCAGAGTAGTGTTGTTGTATGTCTTTAGTGCTTCCTGTAGCAACAAATTTACCATCCTTAATGGCAAAAGCTTCGGTTCTATTAAAGTTCGCATCTACTGTATACACATTTGCATTTATAACTATAGCGTTTACTTCATTTTTATCGTTTTTACAACTAAAAACAAAAAGTACAATTAGGCTTAAAAAAAGGTTTTTCATCTTACTATTATATTTGGTGGATAAATATAGTAATAAAAAAAACGTCCTCTATTAGAAAGGACGTTATTGGTTTTGTAATTTATTTTATGAATATTTAAAAGATTTCTTTTTTTATAAAATGATAAAAATGTATTTAAAAATCAAACTTATAAGTTGCACCTCCTAGAAACTGAATGCCTTGCACAGGTGTGTTTTGCCATTTATTATAACTTCCTGCAACTAGATTATTTCCTTTTAAAAATACTGAAATACGATCGTTTACATGGTAACCTACGTGAGCATTAACATCTACATAACCATCAAGATTAACTGTTGTTGTAGTTGCAGGAATGATTGTGGTTAAATCTAAAAAAACATCTTTTCGTTCTCCAATAAAAAATAAGTTTCCTCCTGTAAACCAATGTTCGTTAATTTGATAATCCATAAAAACAGTTCCTTTTATGTTTGGTAGATTCCATGCCTCAGCTTCATTTTTTGTATTGTAAACAAAATACTCGCCTTTAATTCCCATGGTGAAATTTCTATTAATATCTACACTTAGCTCACCTGCAATTCCTAGAGTTGTAACATCGTCGTAAATAATACCAAAAGAATTACCATAAGTATAATCTTGTGTAGTTGCTGTAATAGGATTGTTAACAAATAAGGCTTTACTTTTTTCTGAGGTATAACTTCCGCTAACCGAATAACCAATGGTATTAGATAGTTTCCCTTTTAAACCTGCGTAAGCATTATATTGTTGGTCTGTAGGCGCAATAATCAATGTTGGTGAAACAAACGGATTTTCTGTGGCAAAATCGTAGTAAGAATTCTGTATTAATCCACCTTTTACACCTCCAAAGGCAATAACAATCTCGTTAACTAAACGATAACTTGCACTAATATTTGGATAAATAAAGAAACTGCTTTTACTCGCTTCGGTATCGTTTAAATAAGTTAATGTAACACCAAGATTCACGGTTAAATCGTCTTGTTTTAATTGGTATGTTGGTGCTAAACCTAATTGAAAGTTTCCGTAATTAATTTTGGTTGTATTAAAATAATCGTTTTCAAAACTTCCGCCTAAGTAGTCTATACTTACAACTGTTTCAACAATTTCATCTTTAATAGGAATAGCTGCTGTACCACTTAATTTAAGTCTATTTTCTCCAGACCCTAAATTATCACCAAAACGTCTAAACAAAACATCTGCTCTTTTAAAAACACCTTCATTAAGGTTTAATTCTCCTAAAATACTAGCATTTGTAAAATTATGACTTACATCTAAAGCATCTGCATCTATTTGTGTAAATATTGGCTGCTTTAAACCATACCAATTAAAAGTTTGCATACCAAAACCTCCAGAGATTGCCCAATCTAAATCTTGAGTTAATTGACTGTAGGTTAGATTGATTTTAGAATTTAAAAAGTTATCGTCTGTTAACACACCATCTATGCCTCCTCCAGAAGAGTGATGTCCAATATGTGCACTTATATTTTCGCCACTATTTAATTCGTGATTTAAATACACTTCACCGAAAATAGTTGTGTACGTTCCAACACCTAGAGTCGCATAATTATCGAACAGCTTAACTTTTTTAGCCTTATCTACAACTGCTGCTTTTCCTTTTGCTGGAGTAAATGTTGAAGCTACTGGAAATGAAAAAATATTATACTTAACTTCCTTTTTTATGCCAGTTTCTGCATCGTCCAAAGATGGTATTTCTTTTACTTTAAAGGCATCAGAAATTGATGGTGTATATGGTTTTATTACATTAATCACTTCTGGTTTTAATGTATCTTGGTCACGTTCTTGAGCAAATAGTACTGTTGAAGTTACTATTGTTATGAGTAATAAGAATTGCTTTTTTTGAAACATATATTCTTTTTGTTTTTATTTTTTCTGTCATTCCTCCTTTTTTAGGAATGATAACATCGTTTATTTATATTCAGAAAGACTAGTCCTCAGTTTCTATAGAAGCATTAGTTTTTGCTTGTTCTGTTTTAATGGTATTTAATTCGGTTTGTGCTTCTGCAACTATATCTGGGAAATCTTTAAAATTCTTAATCACACTTTCTAAAATATAAGTTGCTTGAAAGGCATCCTTTAAAGCATATTGATTTTTAGCCATAACAATTAAACTTTTTGCTGCATATAATTTATAACCAGAATACTCTTTTACTATACGCTGAACGACAGTATTGGAAGCTACAAAACTACCTTCTTTGTTTTTAAAATAAGCGTTATAATACAAAGCTTCTGCTGCTGTTTCTCCTGTTGCAGTTTGTTCTACATTTGCATATGCAGATTTAGCCTTGGCCTCGTCGTTAGTTTGCATTGCAGATTGCGCTATAATTACATAAGCATCACTTTTTACTTTATTATCTAAATTTGGATTACCAAGCACTTTTTCGGCATAAGTAACAGCATCTGCAAAGTCTTTTAATTGGTATTTGGCTTGCATAATATTAGATTGTGCAAACAAACTATTTTGAGGAAAGTTAGCTTCGGCTTCTAAACGTTTTAAAGTTGGAATGGCTTCTGCCCAATTTTTCTGTTCTAAGGTAATTTGCGAGAGACGTAATAAAGCCTCTTCTGTATACTCGCTTTGAGAAGCTTCTACAACTGCCTTATAATGTGGCTTAGCGTTTTCTTTCAAATCTTTTTTGAAATACAACTGTGCCAAATAAAAATGAGATTGATTAGCGTGTAATCCGCTTTTAAAATCGTTTAAATAACGATTAAAAAGTTTTATTGCTTGGTTTGTATTACCATCTAAATATTGCTTTTCTGCAGATTGGTAAGTAGCATTATCTAAATCTCCATCTGTAACTTCTACATAATCTAACGTTTGTATCCACGTTGCGTAATCCTCTACACGACCCAAATCTATGTATATTAATCGAGCAGTAGCAACAGCTTGATTGGCTTCTTGACTTGCTGGATATTCTCCTGCGATTTTTTTAAACTTGGTTAAAGCCTTTTCATTTTCGTTTTTATTATAAAACACTAAACCTTGACTTAGTAATGCCTTTGAAACAAAAGGACTTCCACTATACTCTATAATTAAACTATTGTATAAAGCAAGACCTTTATCTGTATTTCCAGACTTTACATAAGCATTACCTAGAGTGTACATAGCATCGTCTCTTAATTTAGAATTTGGATAGTTAGAAATAAAGGTTTCTAACTCAGATATTTTTTGATCTGTATTTCCCATATAACCAGAGCTCATCGCTTTTTGAAAAAACGCATAATCCATTTCTATTTTATTAACATTAAGCGCTTCGTTGTACATGGCAATTGCATTTTCATAATTACTAGTTACAAAATAGCTGTCTGCCAAACGCAAGTACGCATCGTTTAACCTAATTTTATTGCCTTTATTATTACTTACAAAACTTTTAAAATATAGAATAGCTTGTACATAGTCTTTCTTCTTAAAATAGGTGTAGGCTAGATTATAATCTAAATTTTTATACTCTGGTGTTTGGCTTGCATTTGTTTGTTGTTGAAACTGTTTAAAACCTATTAAAGCATCATCATAATTTGTTAGGTTATAATCTGTTTCTGCTTTCCAAAATGTTGCTCTAGCAGTGTACTTTATATCTTGAGATTCGCCTAACGAAGCATCGAATAGTTTTTCTGCTTCTACATAATTACTCTCGTTAAAAAGCTCTATACCTCTGTAGTAGGTTACTTTCTGATAAGCGACTTTGTTTTCGAAACTTTTTTTCCCTTTTAATAATACTAAAGCTTCTTTGTAGTTTTTTGATGTGATATAAGAATCGATAAGTAACGTTTCTAATTCTTCTTTGTAATTAGTATCTGGATACTTGTCTAGATAACTCGCTAAAACTTGTGGTACAGATTGGTAAGGATTACCAATCTCGTAACTAATTTTTGCATAGTTAAGCCAAGCATCTTCTTGAATTTTTAAATCAAAATCCATTTGCGAAGCATTTCTAAACGCATTTAAAGCCTCTTGTTTCTTGTTCAAATTAACATAACTTTCTCCCAAATGGTAGTATGCATTTTGCGCAACACTATTGTTTCCATCAATAATTTTATTAAACTCTGAAATGGCCTTTTCAAAATCTTTTTGCTTGTAATGCGCGTAACCTAATTGGTAATAATCTGTGTTATTCCATTTTCCTTTTTTACCTTCATAATTACTCAAATACGAAATGGCTTCAGCATATTTTTCTAGGTTAAAATAGCTTTCACCTACAATCTTATTTAATTCTGAAACTTCGCTTTTATCGTTGCTTTTTTCTAATTGTGCTTTAGCAAGCGTAATAGCTTTATCAAATTTTCCTAGTTTAAAATTTAAATCTGCCTGATAGTAACTTAACTTTTCTTTGTATTTCTCATTATCTCCAACTTGTTCAAAGTAAGCATTAGCTTTAGTGTAATCATCACCTTCGTAGGCCATAAAACCAATATAGTACTTTGCTTGAGAGCCATATTCTTGAGAATTTTCAACACGAGACAAGTGCTTTTTCGCTTCATTGTAATTTTTAGAAACAAAGGCAGTATAGCCTCTATTAAAATTAAATTTCTCTTGCTCTTTTTTTGAAAGCGAATTTTCGTTTACTTTATCATACCATTTATCTGCGTATGCAAACTTTCTGTTTTCAAAGTAGTAATCTGCCACATCTACAAATGCAGAATTCTTTTTTGTACTTGTAGGATAATCTTCTACAAACGCTTCTATTAAAGTATCTGCATTTTTTTGGTTTAAACGTACTGCACAATTTGCAATATAATAGGTGCAATCAGACTCTAAAGCAACAGAATTTGCTGTTTCTCTAACAGTCTTAAAAGCTGCTTGAGCTGCTAAATATTGTTGGTTATTATAAAGAGATAATGCTTTTTGGTAAGCTACATAATCGTTAGTATACGTTGCAGATTGTTGCCCATAAGTAACAAATGCTAAACTGAAAACGACGAAGAATAAAAGATGCTTTTTAGTCATTAACTATGTGTTTTAAATTCGAAAAATCAAATATAAATTAATCCTAATATGTTAACGTTAGAATTTTGTTATAATTATAAACCAACTTATTAAAAATTGAAGCTATACCTTTTGTGCTTATACTTTTAAATGATACTTTTACAAAGCAAATTATTATTAATTTATGACAGATTCGTGTATTATTATCCCTTGTTATAATGAAGCGAATAGGCTTAATATTGAAGCCTATAAAACGTTTCAAAAACAAAACAAGTCATTCGATTTATTGTTTGTAAACGATGGAAGCACTGATAACACTCTATCTGTAATTAATAATTTAAAAGCTGAATTGCCAAACACATCCATTTTAAATTTTAAAAAAAACAGTGGTAAAGCCGAAGCTATAAGGCAATCTGTTTTATCTTTAGAGTACAATTATAAGTACATTGGCTACCTTGATGCAGACTTATCTACTCCGCTTTCTGAAATCTTAAGACTTTTAAATATTGCTAAAACCGAAAATAAGCGTTTTGTTTTAGGCTCAAGAATTAAGGTGTTAGGCGCTTCTATAAAACGAAAAGTATATAGGCACTTTTTTGGTAGATTAGTGGCAACATTTATTGACAGTTTAGTTTTAAAATTAGAAATTTGCGACACGCAATGTGGTGCAAAAATTATTGATAACTCATTAGCAAAAATTATTTTTAAAGAAGCCTTTAAAACCAAATGGCTGTTTGATGTTGAATTACTAGCTAGAACAAAAAAAGAATTTGGTAAAACGTATTGCGAAAATAATATTTTAGAAGTTCCATTACACCAGTGGCATGATACCGAAGACACTAGAATTTCGTTTTTAGATTTTTTAAAAACACCTCTTTCGCTTTTAAAAATTTACACTCATTACAAATAGCATGATAAAAAAAGTCAATAATTATATAACCAAGCATGGATTATTATTAATCGTTGTGTATGCTATTGTAATTAGGTTGGCTGTGTTTTTATTTTACAATACCATTAATATACGTTCCGATAGTCAAAACTACATAGATCTTGCTGCTTATTTAACCCAGTTTAACTTAGAAGGTTATCCTGGAAACAGAACACCTGGATATCCTTTATTAATAGCATTAGCTAATAACAGTTTAGTAATTACTGTTATTTACCAAACCATTTTAGGTTTTATTACAACACTTTTACTATTCGATTTTTCAAAACGTGTATCTAAAAGTGTATCTATTGCGTTTTGGGTAACATTTATTACAAGTTCATTTATTCATTTTGTATTTTATGAGTTTGTAATTTTAACCGAGACTCTTTCTGTTTTTTTAGTTGTTTTAAGTTTTTGGACAATAGAAAAACACCAACTTTTAACTCGAGACTCTAACAAAAAATATTACCTCTTACTTTCTGTTATACTAACGCTACTTTACCTCACAAAACCTTTATTTATTTACTTTAGTTTAGGCTTTGCTATATTTTATTTTGTAAAACATTTTAGACATAGCTTACAACAAACATTTTCAAAAAGTATCATTGTATTACTCATTCCTTTTTTTGCTTATTATGGTTGGAATAGTCTTAATAAAAAAAATATTGGCTATTTTACTAACACCTATTATTTTGGAATAAACTTGGCACAAACTGCGACATCTTTTTTTGATAAAGCACCACAAGAAGATGCGTTGATTAGAGATATATTTGTTAGAAACAGAGATTCTATCGCAGAAGTTTTACCAGATAAATACGCAATGAGTGTTTGGTTCGCTCATGAAGAACTTATTGAAAAAACTGGTCTTTCTCCTCAAGATCTTGCTGGAGAACTTGGACGTATCTCTAAAAACCTATTTAAAGAACATCCAGACTTATATGCCAAACAAGTTTTAAATTCTTTTTATTTGTTTTTTGGCAATCAAGACAGTATTAAGTGGACTTACAGTTTTAAAAATAAGAGCTTTCGTTATATACTTGTACGCTTATGGCATAAATTTGAAAAGCACCTTTTGGTTCTCTTTAATATTCTATTCATAATGTTTTCAATAAAGCAATTAATCCTGTTTTTTAAATCTAAAGGTAAACTTTTAGATATGAATTTATTTATAGTCTGCATTGTACTCTCAGGAGCTTTAGGCCAAGCTTTGGTTGCTTTTGGTTCTAATAGCAGATTTGCATTTCCTTTTTTACCACTAATTGTTTACTTTGTTGTCTTTAATATCATAGATTTGAAATCTAAATATTTAAATTTAAAAAAATAAATTATTTTATGTCTCATCCAGTTTTACAATTTAAAGATGCTTCTATTTTTCAAGGTGATAGTTTAGTGCTGTCTGATGTAAATGTAGAAATAAACAAAGGCGATTTTGTATATTTAATAGGAAAAACAGGTTCAGGAAAAAGTAGTTTTATGAAAACCTTATATGCAGATATTCCGTTAAAAAAAGGAGAGGGAAGCATTGTTGATTTCAATTTAAAAACACTAAAAGAAAAAGAAATTCCATTTCTAAGACGCAAGCTTGGTGTTGTATTTCAGGACTTTAAATTATTAACAGATAGAACTGTTAATGCTAACTTAGAATTCGTTCTAAAAGCTACTGGCTGGAAAGATAAAGCTGCTATGACTACAAGAATAGATGAGGTTTTAACCAAAGTTGGCATGAAAACAACAGGTTTTAAATTTCCACATGAATTATCTGGTGGAGAACAACAACGTATAGCAATAGCACGTGCTCTACTAAACAATCCAGAATTAATACTTGCAGATGAACCTACAGGAAATTTAGATCCACAAACTAGTGTTGAAATTATGGAAGTATTGCAAGATATTAACAAAAATGGCAATACTATTTTAATGGCAACACACGATTATGCATTGTTATTAAAATACCCAAGCAAAACTTTAAAGTGTGATGAGAATCAAGTTTTTGAGGTTGTACAACGTCGTGCTTAATTAGTTTTCTTATTAGCCAACCAACGTATTTGACTAACTACTGGAAGTGATAATAATGTTTCTTTAAAACTTGTTTGTCTTGTAAATGGAGAAAAGACAAGAAGCAATCCAATAGTCATTATAATTCCATATGAGCTAACTCCAACAATTAACTCAATACCAATATGTAATGCTATTAATAAAACGCCCCAAACTTTTTGCATATTAGCCTTGAAAAATATTGCTATAGCAAACAACTCGATAACAAGAGCTATTAAATAAAAAATATAACCAATAGTTTGATGCTCTAAAATCCAGCTACCAATAAATGTTGCTCCTTTATGTTCAAATTGATAAATAAGAGTATTCCTAAAGCTTAAAGGAGAAAACAAACTAACATCTTCTGTAAAAAACTGTATCACTCCCCAAAACAATTTCCAAAAACCTGTTAATGAATAAGCCATAAGAATAAAAAATTGAGCTGTAGCAAACATTAAAATGCTTTTTATTTTATAATTATTTACTTTTTCAGAAGGAATTAAAGCTAAAAAGAATGCTAACAATAATGAGAAATGAAAGCCGTGACTAATCTTACCAAAAGAGTTATTTAAACCAATTAATAAAAAGAAAAACACAAAAAACAAGACTCTTAACACATGACTTTTAGGAAGATAAAAAATAAGAAAAAGTAGTACTAGAGACGTTATTTGAAAAACCAAAGCTAATATTGAAGGAGAGACATCTTGAAATATAAGCATTGGCCAAATTGGCTCCACCATTTTTATATTTTGATACTCGGTAACATTAGGTAATTCAATAAAAATTATAATAAAAAAAAATAAATAAGAATAACGCAAAACAGATTTAATATTTAAATAAGCTTCGTCTAAATCACCAGAAAATATACCATTATTCCCAAAGGCATATTTCCAAAAAAAATGTTTTTTAAGACTGTTATTCATATATTTTTATTTTTCCATTTTTATACTCTAACTGCTTTGTTATTGTTGGTTTCGTGTAATGCTCTTTCGTTAAGTCAAAAGTTTTTTTGTACATAATGTATTCACTTCCATCTGTAAAAAAAGATTTAAAATAAAGGTTATTAAACGTTTTATTCTCTTTTAATTCTTTATTAATTTTTACATATTCATTTTCGATATCTGGCTCAGTAAGCTTATGGATATTTTTTAAATCTTTCAACTTTTTAGGTTCGCTAAATACTGAGTCTCCTAATTTAGTGACCATTACAAAAGACATTTCTAACTCAGCTTTTGATTTAGAATATAAAGACCATCTAAAAAAAGGAAACCATTCGTTTTTATCACTAAAAGAACGTCCTGCTATGGCAAGTGTTAAATAAACAACTGACCAAACAACAATAAAATTTTTGTAAAATTTCATCCTACTTTTAAGATTTATTATAAATATGAGGGTTTTTACGCAAGCCTTTTTTAAAAATTTTTCTAACAAGCATTCTTAACGTAGAATCGCAATCTAAATACAAATTAGTAAGTGTTTGGTTTGGTCTTCCTCTAAACTTTGTAACATGAAATTTATCTGTTTCACGTAAGGCGTGATCACTAAAATAGTAGTTGGAGATACAACAGCGATAATTATCTACAATTACTTTATTAACAGAATGCCAAGAACTAGAATGCGTAGCCATAACAATTAATCTATTAAACTTACTTTCTATTTCTATAGGTTCTTTTTTTGGTCCATTTGGCCATAATTCTAAGTGTCCTCCATTTTGTTGCTTCCAATTTGGAGTTACATAATACAACACATTTAAAACACGCCAACGTTCTCTTTCGGCATCATGAGAATTATCTAAATGTGGATTTAAAAAATTATCCTTAGCCATTAAGGATAAACCTCCAGCATATAAAGAATCGTCTGGATATAAAAGCGGAATATTACAAATTTCACCTATTAGTTTGACTACTTTTATATTTTGAAAAGCATAAATAACTGCCTCTAAAAGCTGGTGATGTTTATTCATTTGTGCAGAAACATGCTTATATTCTTTAATAGATTTAAGCAGTCTCATATCTTCTGGCTTAGGAAAAACCTGAGAGCATTCTATTGCGAGTTGTTCTGGCAAAACATTATCGATATAGAAATAACCAATTTTGCTTTCGGTTGAAGAAAACTGCTCTATTAAAGACTGTTTGTGGTCTAAAATATGATTATAAATCAGCTCTGAAATAGCGTGCTTATCCAAAAGGAAATATTAAATTATTTTAATGCAATTTACTATTTTTTATAGAATTAAGCCGTATTTTTAAGCACAATAAAAACATGCTTTCAGTCTTAATCCCAACATACAACTATGATATCTCCAAGTTAGTTGCAGCAATACATACGCAATTAACAAATTGCGCTATTGCTTTCGAAATTATTATTCTTGAAGATGGAAGTACACTTAAATTAAATTCAAGTCATAACCTTGATTATACTAAGGTTATTAAAAACACACAAAACATAGGACGCGTTAAAGCAAGACAAGATTTAGCTCTAAAAGCGAAATACGATTGGCTTTTATTTTTAGATGCAGATGTTTTTCCAAAATCTAAACAATTTATTTACAATTATATTAAGGCAATGAGTCATGATTACGAAGCTTTTTTTGGAGGTTTTGCTTACCATGATGACAAACCAGAAAAAGCCTTTGTTTTACGTTGGAAATATGGAAAAACTAAGGAGCAAATTCCAGCATCTGTAAGAAACCTGTCTCCTTACAAGGTTATAATCTCTGCCAATTACTTGATTAAGAAAAACGTATTTAATACTATTAACCAAAAGATTGAAGACAATAAAGGTTATGGTTTCGATAATTATTTTGGAGCATTACTTCAAGACAATAAAGCAAAAGTTTATCATTTAGACAATGAAGTTTACCATCTTGGCATAGAAAAAAGTGAACTGTATTTAAAGAAGAAAGAACAAGCTGCGTTAACCTTAATTCATTTTTATAAAACCGAAGGATTTAATAACCATAGTAACAATTTACTTCAATTATTTTCTAAATTAAATCGAATTAAATTAGTTTGGCTTTTTAGTGTTTTTTATGCTCTTTTTAAAACCATTATGAAAAACAATCTGCTCAGTAATTCTCCAGCAATAAACATACTACAGCTGTATAGAATTAGCTATATGTGTCATGCCTATAAAAAAGGAACTAAGCTTTAGAATTTAAAAAGGTCTTGTAATCTCTTATATAATCTTCCTCATTATAGGTGTCTGAAGCTAAAACTAAACATACTGCTCCAGAAGAAAAATTATCTAATTCCCTCCAAATACCATCAACAATTAGCAATCCTTTGTCTGGCTTGTTTAATGTTATTGTTTTAGACCTTTCGCCATCTTTAACCACTACATCAAAACTCCCACTTAAAGCAACCAAAAACTCATGACAAGCTATATGAGAATGGCCACCTCTACTTGCATCGCTTGGGACATCAAACAAATAATAAATGCGCTCTGGATTAAATGGTAACACATCGTTTTCAATGACACATAAATTACCTCTTCTTTTAGCATCAATAATTTTTGGTATAGAGATTACCTCTACGTTTTGTATTGTTGTTTTACTCATTATTATTGTTTTTCTTCTCCAATTTTTAAAAGCTTTTTGTAAACTGAAATACCGTTTAGTCCTATTTTAAATTTTTGTAAGATTTCTTCATTGGCTATAAATCCTTTCTTTTTTTCTAACAACAAGTAATGTATTAGTTTTAAATAGCCTTTACAACCATAATACTTGTAAAACAAGGCACCTCTAGCAAAAACTAATCGATTACTACCTTTAGCGCGACCAGAACTATCTCTATCATGAGATAAAAGGTATTGTGATTGAAACCAGAGTTTTAGGTCTGCTTTTAAACAATCTCTTAAAAATATATACTCATCGGCAGTTTCAAAAGTAGAACCCAAACCAAAATTAGGATTAAATTGTACATTTGATGCTTTAATTTTTTCTAATTTAAAAGCTACAGTTACAGAGTTTACTTGCTTTAAAGACTTTAAATCGTGCCATTTACTATTCTCATAGGTCTTAAAATCCTTTCCTTCAAGGTCTTTCATTTTAAACGTAATAACATCTGCTTCAGTATGCGTATCAAAGCTTTTAATTATAATATCATCAAAATTTGGATGATAAATCACATCATCATCAGCTATCAAACAAATTGAGCCTTTTGCATTTTCTAAAGCTAAGTTTCTGCTGTTTGTTAGTCCTTTGGCAAATGAATTTATAACGCGAACATTAGCATATTTAGAGACTAACACACATGTTTTTGTTGTTTGGTTTATAATGAGTAAATTAAAATTTTTAAAGCTGCTATTTGGAAATAGCTTTTCCAAAAAATTTAAAGAATTCCTATTCATTGTGGAAATCAGAATTTCTAATCTTAAATTAGTTTTGGTAGCAATACTCATTAAATTATCTTTGAAACAAATGTATAAAATATAAATGAAGATTTTATTACTTGGAGAATACAGTAGGCTACACAGTTCTTTAAAAGAAGGCTTGGTTAAACTAGGCCATGAAGTAACTATTGTAAGTTCTGGTGATGGTATGAAACAATTTAAAACAGATATTAATTTCAATTCTAAAATTAAAGCTAATTTTATACTAAATAAACTTAATAGCCTGTGTATTAGGTTTTTTAACATAGACTGTATTAAATTAGAAAATGCCCATAGATTTAAAAAACTTTTACCTAATTTAAAAGGCTTTGATGTAGTGCAACTTATAAATGAAGACGCTTTATTTATTAAACCAAACAAACAAATTAACCTATTAAAACAGCTTATTTCTCAAAACAAAAAACTTTATGTTTTATGCTGTGGAGACGATTTTACAACAGTAAACTATTATTTAAATGAAAAGGTTAAATATTCTATATTAACACCATATTTAAAAGACAAATCTTTAAAAGATCGGTTTGTGTTTTCTTTAAAATACACGACAGAGCCTTATAAAAAACTACATAAATTCGTTAAATCTAAGAGTTATGGAACCATAGCTTCAGACATAGATTACCATCTTCCAATGTTAGAACAACCTGAATATTTAGGTTTAGTACCAAATCCTATTAATGTAGATAAAATTACTTTTTCAAAACTAAAAAAAGAGCGTAAAATTAATATCTTTTTAGGTATTAATACCCACTCAAAAATTAAAAAAGGAATCACTTTTTTTGAGCAAGCATTAAAAATTATTGAAGATAAATATACTGAAAAAGTAAACATAAAAATTACCGAAAACATACCATATCAAGAGTATATAAAAATATACAACGAAGCACATATTTTATTAGACCAAGTCTATGCATACGATCAAGGCTACAACGCTTTAGAAGCTATGGCTAAAGGGAAAGTTGTTTTTACTGGTGCAGAACAAGAATGGTTAGATTATTACAATCTAAAGGAAGATACAGTTGCCATTAACGCATTACCAGACTTAGAGTATCTTGTTAAAAAAATAGAATGGTTAATTTTAAATCCTGAAGAAATAACTAATATTTCTTTAAATGCGAGACAGTTTATAGAACAAGAGCATCATTATATAAAAAGCGCTAAAAAATACATCGCATTATGGGAATAAGCATGTTATAGTTTACTAATAATTTTAGCTGGACTGCCACCAATAACTACATTTTCTGGAAAACTTTTAGTAACAATTGAATTTGCAGCTACAACACTATTCTCTCCAATAACAACACCTTTAAGTATCACTACATTATTACCAATAAAAACATTTTTAGATATAAATACACTTTGCGGTTCTGGATCTGTTTGGTTACGCTTAGATGGCTTTAAATCATGAAAATTACTATCCATAATAGAGCAATTATAGCCAATAAGCACGTTATCGCTAATTGTTATACTTTTCTCTGCGACTGCCGAAAACGAGTTGTTAATATTAACATGATTACCAAACTTGATCATTGCATACTCATTTCTTGGCTCTAAATAAGCATAGGTATTATAAAACAACGGAGAGTTTACAACACCAAATTTTACACTTTCACCAAAGTAAATTTTACCTTTTCCTCTTAACACAACAGGTTGCTTAGCTATATATTCTCCTTCAGAAGCCTTATTATTAGACTTTGCTGAATAGGCAAGTTTTAACACTCCAAAGTATATTTTTGATATTATTTTATTAATTATCATACTGGTCATTTTGAGGTAATATTCCAAATAAAGAACTACTAAAAATTAATAGTACTATTAGATAATGTAGAGCAAATGTAACAAAATGTGCAATAGTTGCACCTTTAACTCCAAATGCATCAATAAAATAAATACTAGTTAAATACAATACTGTAACAGAAAAGGCTTCTAAAATAATATAGTGCCAAAACATTTTCTTTGCATGAAACTGATAGGTTATTACAATAGAAAGCACTTTAACAAAATCTCCTAATAACTGCCATAAAAATAAGTCTTCAACTGGCTGGAAATCTGTGGTAAATAATATTCTTACTATTAGATGTCTTAAAAAATATATTATGATTAAACCTAATCCAAAAATTGGAATTATTGTTTTGTAGAACGTAAACACTTCCCTCCTAAAGCCCTGTATTGTTGTACTTTCTGAAAGTTTAGGCAATATATACAACGCCATTAAGGAGCTTACAAACATTAAATAGTATTTAGAAATACGATTCATTGCTTCCCACATACCAGCACTTTCTAAGCCTTGCTCTTTTGTAATATAACTTCTAATACTAAACGCAACAATTGGTAACAAAATTGCTGAAAACAAAGCCATAATGGAATAGCTACTTAGTTTTTTTACAAATCCGAAATTAAAATTAGATGCTTTAACTAAAGGAGATAAATCTCTTCTATTTAATATGCCAACAAGTGTTATTAAAAATAGAAGTGATTCTGCAATTACTACTGCAACTAAAGCACCTTCTAATTGATTTTGCCAAATTAAGACCACAGTAATGGTAGCACCTAAAATTTGACCTATAATATTAAAAAATATTAAAAACTTAAACTTTGAAAAGCCATTCATTATAGAAAAGGCAAACATGTTAAGCGTATAAAAAGGTAATGCAATGGCAAAAATTCTTATTACAAATGCATAATCGCTTTGGTCCTTAAACAAATAAACATTAATCTCTTGAGCAAAATAATAACTAAAGACACTAATTAAAGCCGTTGCAAAAAAGCCTAAGTAAAAAGAAGTAGACAATAGTTTACTTAACTCGTTTTCATTGTCTTTAAATTCTGCAACATATTTTACAACTCCATTATACATTCCTAAAATAGAGAATGTTCTTGCTGCATTAGTAAAATCTCTTAAATTCCCGACAAGCGCCAAACCTTCTGCTCCAATAAAAATGGCAATAAATTTAGAAGTTAAAAAGCCAGCAATAATTTTTATAACTACAGAAACGGAATTAAGAGAAGCAACCTTAACCAGCACATTATTATTTATATATTTTAAAACTCTACTCAATTAATAGGAGTTAATAACGGTTATTATTTTTGAAATCTCTTGTTGAGACAAGACAGGATTAATAGGTAGACTTACACAATTTTCATGAATATATTCTGTGACATGAAATTTTAATTTCGAAAACACCTCTAAAGCCTTTTGCTTGTGTGGAGGTTTAGGATAATGTATTGAAGCTTGTATACCATTTTTATGCAAATAGTCTATAAATACTTTTCGGTTTTCAACTATAACCACAAACAAATGAAAATTATGATTCTTTGTCCCATCATAAAACGGAAGCGTTATTTTATCATTTTTAATATTAGAAAGATACTGTTTAGCTATAGTTCGACGACTATCATTATCTGCATCTAAATGTTGTAATTTAATATTTAAAAAACGTGCTTGAATTTCATCAATTCTATTATTAACACCAATTCTTACATTCTCATATTTTTTTTCAGAACCATAGTTTCTTAATGCTGTAACAACTTTTGCTAACGCGCCATCATTTGTAGTCACTGCTCCTGCTTCACCTAAAGCACCTAAATTTTTAGTGGGATAAAAACTAAAAGCAGCTGCATGGCTTAAATTTCCTGCACGTTTACCAAAACTATTTTCTGAACCATGTGCTTGAGCTGCATCTTCAATTAATAGTAAATTATGGTCTTGTGCTAAATTTAAAATCGCTTCGCTATCTGCTAACTGTCCATATAAATGTACCGTTAATATGGCTTTAGTTTTATTTGAAATATGTTTTTTAATTGTTGCTGCTTCCCAATTAAAAGTAGCTTTGTTTGGCTCAACAAAAACTGGTTTTAAGCCAACTTCTAAAATAGAGAGTATAGAGGCAATATAGGTGTTTGCAGGTACAAGAACAGCATCACCTTTATTTAATTTTCCTAATTGTAAATACGCTTTAAATATAAGAATTAAGGCATCTAAACCATTACTAACACCAATACAATGGGTTGTGCCACAATATTTCGCATAATTAGTTTCGAAAGTTGTTGTGCCTTCTCCTAAAACGTAATAACCAGAATCTAAAAACTGTTGGAACTCAACTTTAAATTGAGCATCAAAACGCTTATTCAATTTGTGCAAATCTAGAAACTTAATCATTTTATTATGCCTTCTAAATTAATACTTTTGTTTGTTTTAATAGCATAAGTACGTTGCGGCATAATATGCGCTCCAAAACTTTCTTTCCAATAAGCCAAACCTTGATCTATTTTAAGTGTATTATCTGTTGCTGCACTTCCAAAGCTTATATATTTACTATGTGAAAACTTTTTAATTATTGCATGGAATAAAAAATCTAATGCTCCTGTTTCGTCCCTATCTTCCTTACCAGAACTGTATTGAAAATGCACCACATGATCTGCAATAAACAACAAAACACCTGCGTGAATTTCATCTCCACTTTTTGCAGCAAAAAACTTAATCTGTTCAGGAAATTTTTCTTGTAACATGCTAATCTCTTCTATAGTATGCACAGGTTTTACTCCAAATTTATCTATTAAATTTTTGGATAGTATATGCTCCCAAAAAAATGCCATTCCAGTCTCTACAAGTAGCATTTGACGTTCGGCTTTTTTAATACCTCGCAACCTATTTCTGTTTGGCTTGTACTTTTTTAAACAATCTAAAACATAGTAACTATTATTGGCTATTATTCTAGAATCTAGCTCTCGCAATAAAAATTCGAATTCTTCTGCCAAATGTTTATGATAAATAAAAGGTAGTTGTTTGATTATAATTTCAGAAAGACCTTCAGATTTTAACCAGCGCAATAGTGCGCTAAAAGCGCTAATATATTCTAAAATCCTAATGTTTTTAGAAACTACAAAACCTCCATAACTTAGACCTTGGTGAGAACACAACGAATTGTCTTTTCTATTTGCTGGAAGGACTGCCATAAGTTTTTTGTCTTTAAAAACCATGAGCGAAAAATCCTCAAACTTGTCGCTATGATAGTCCATAAAATCACGATGAAACAAAAATGTAGCATTTTTTGCCTTAGAAACAAAATCGTTCCAAAGTTTAAAATTGTCATGCGTGTATTTGTGAATAGTATAAATAGTGAAAATTATTGGTTAAGGTTATTGTAGAGCAAAATACAATAATTTTAAATTTCTAAACAAAAAGAGCGACTAAATAGTCGCTCTTTTAAATAGTATTGAAATTTAAGTTATGCTTCAATTTGTGCTTTCTTTATAAAAGAGTAGTAAAAATTAACACAAAAAATAGCCACATTAGTAACAATTATTGGTAAACCTATTCGAAGTGTTGGCATTAAAAAACCATAAAGTACAAACAGTAAACAACCTATCATGTTGACTGTTCTTAATTTTTTCACATCTTTCATTGTAAATGAAATGAGCACCATAATTGAAGCTGAATAACCTACGTATTCTGTTAGCGTAATTCCGAATAATTCCATAGTATTATCTTAATTTTATTAGTCTCGACATTAGTTAAGATTGAATGCAATCAAAAAAAACACAACCCAACAAGTCCTTTCACAAAAAAGAGAAATACTTCTCAGTATTTCTCTTTTTAAAATTATAAATCAAAATTGTTATTAAGCAATTTTATTTCTCTTTCTATCTACTTCTTTTAACCAGATTTTACGCAAACGTAAGTGGTTAGGTGTAACCTCTACATATTCATCTTTTTGTATGTATTCTAAAGCTTCTTCTAAACTAAATTTAATTGCAGGTACAATTTTAGCTTTATCATCTGCTCCAGAAGAACGAACATTACTTTGCTTTTTAGCTTTTGTTATGTTAATATTCATATCGTCCTGACGAGAGTTTTCACCAATAACTTGACCTTCGTAAATATTTTCACCTGGCTCAACAAAGAATTTACCACGATCTTGTAATTTATCTATAGAATATGGAATTGCTGTTCCATTTTCCATAGACACTAAAGATCCAGAAATACGTCCAGGAATATCACCTTTTAAAGGTTGGTATTCTTTAAAACGGTGTGCCATGATTGCTTCACCAGCAGTTGCTGTTAATAATTGGTTACGTAAACCAATAATACCACGAGAAGGTATAAGGAATTCACAAATCATACGATCGCCTTTAGCTTCCATACTTAGCATTTCTCCTTTACGCATTGTTACAAACTCTACTGCTCTACCAGAAACAGTTTCAGGAAGATCGATAGTTAACTCTTCTATAGGCTCACATTTAACACCATCAATTTCTTTAATGATTACTTGTGGTTGACCAATTTGAAGTTCGTAACCTTCACGACGCATCGTTTCTATTAAAACCGATAAGTGTAATACACCACGACCAAAAACCATAAATTTATCTGCACTTCCAGTTTCACCTAAACGTAGTGCTAAGTTTTTCTCTAATTCTTTTTCTAAACGGTCTTTTATATGACGAGAAGTTACATATTTTCCGTCTTTTCCAAAGAAAGGAGAATCGTTAATTGTAAATAACATACTCATTGTTGGCTCATCTATAGCAATAGATTTTAAACCTTCAGGATTTTCTAGATCAGAAACTGTATCTCCAATTTCAAAACCTTCTACACCAACTAGAGCACAAATATCTCCAGTTTGAACGCTCTCTACTTTCTTACGTCCTAAGCCTTCAAAAATAAAAACTTCTTTAATTCTACTTTTTATAACAGAACCATTTCTTTTTACCAAAGCGATTTGTTGTCCTTCTACAATGTTTCCTCTTTGCACTCTACCAATGGCAATACGACCAGTAAAAGAAGAAAAATCTAAAGATGTAATTAACATTTGTGTTGTTCCTACTTCAAAAACTGGTGTTGGAACATGTTCTACAATCATGTCTAATAATGGTTCAATATTATCCGTTTCATTTTGCCAATCGTCACTCATCCAGTTGTTCTTGGCAGAACCATAAACTGTTGGGAAATCTAATTGCCATTCTTCTGCACCCAATTCAAACATTAAATCAAACACTTTTTCGTGAACGATATCTGGAGTACAGTTTTCTTTATCTACTTTATTAATAACAACACAAGGTTTTAAACCTAAATCAATCGCTTTTTGTAATACAAAACGCGTTTGTGGCATTGGTCCTTCAAAAGCATCAACTAATAATACTACACCATCAGCCATGTTTAACACACGCTCTACTTCTCCTCCAAAATCGGCGTGACCTGGTGTATCTATAATGTTAATTTTTGTATCTTTATAGACTACCGAAACGTTTTTAGACGTAATAGTAATACCACGCTCACGCTCTAAATCGTTATTATCTAGAATTAAATCTCCAGTGTTTTCATTCTCACGAAACAATTGACAGTGGTACATAATTTTATCTACCAATGTTGTTTTCCCGTGATCTACGTGCGCAATAATTGCGACATTTTTAATATTAGCCATAATGTGCCTTGTTTTAAGCGTGCAAAAGTACTTAATTTTTATTGATTTACACGTTTTTTATTTTTATTTGGGCATTACGCTTTGTTGTAAGTATATTTTTTGCAAATATTTAATGTAAGTAACTGAGCAACAAACCGTCGCGATTGACTCTTCGTTTTTATTTTAGTAAGAAATCGTGACTAAAAATTTTTCACTACTCGCTCTCTAAGAGGAGCTCAAACATGCCGTTCAATCCCTAATGCATACATAACTTTAAAATCAGTTTTTAATACTATATTTGTGACTTGATTTAATACTACAATTTTATGCAACTGCAAGACATACCAAAACTAAAACACATCAACTCTAATAATTTCTTTCTTTTATGTGGACCATGTGCCATTGAAGGAGAAGATATGGCATACAGAATTGCAGAAAAAGTAATTTCTATAACAGATAAGTTAGAAATTCCTTATATTTTTAAAGGCAGTTTTAAAAAGGCAAATAGAAGTAGAATAGATAGTTTTACAGGTATTGGAGATGAAAAGGCACTAGAGATCCTTGCTAAAGTTTCAGAAAAATTTAATATCCCAACAGTAACAGATATTCACGAAGTTAGTGATGCTGCAAAAGCCGCACAATATGTTGATGTTTTACAAATTCCTGCTTTTTTAGTACGCCAAACAGATTTAGTGGTTGCAGCCGCAAAAACAGGAAAAGTAGTGAACTTAAAGAAAGGACAATTTATGAGTCCTGAAGCTATGAAACACGCTGTACAAAAAGTAAAAGATGCAGGAAGTGATAAAGCATGGATTACAGATCGTGGAACCATGTTTGGTTACCAAGACATGATTGTAGATTTTAGAGGCGTTCCTACCATGCGACAATACGCACCTACTGTTCTAGATGTGACGCATTCTTTACAACAACCCAACCAAAGCGTTGGAGTAACTGGAGGACGACCAGATATGATAGAAACCATTGCACGAGCAGGCATTGTTAATAATGTTGATGGTTTATTTATTGAAACTCATTTTGATCCTGCCAATGCAAAAAGTGATGGTGCAAATATGTTACATTTAGATAATTTAGAAGGCTTAATGACTAATTTAGTAGCTATCAGAAAATTGGTGAATACTTTTTAAAAAAATAATTATGAAAGAAAATAATATAAGAGGTGGAGATGCTCCAATTAAATGCGAATTAGAAGCTGGTAAAAATTATTCTTGGTGTACTTGTGGTCATGGAGATACACAACCATTTTGTAATGGATCACACAGAAAAATAGGCGCTACACCTTCTTTAAAGTTTTCTGTAGAACAGGATAAAACAGCTTATTTATGTACTTGCAAATTAACTAACAATCCACCGTATTGCGATGGATCTCATAATTAATAGTTATTATTATTTGTTAGTATTCGCTAAACTAATTCTTATAAAAACCTTCTTCTTTATTACTATTTACTTGATTTAAAACAGCTATTAAAACTGTATCGTTAACATCTTCTAAAGTTTTATAACGCAAAGATTTAACTACTTTCCTATTTTCATCAACCAAATGCTCTGTATATTTAGTGATATAGCTAGAATTCCAAAATGCAACATCTACAAAATGGTTTTTATGGCTTGCATTTAAATAACAAATAGGTCGTTTACCAACATAAAAACACGGTATTTTCCATTTGTATTTTAATTCTGCTTCTGGAATAGTATGTTCTATAATTACTTGCACATGAATTAATATAGAACGATAGGGCTCTGGCTGATTGAGAATATAAGCTTCTGCTGGATTCATTTTAAACATGTAATAAAGAAGAAGAAAAAACAAACACACTAGAAATGGTAGATTTTACAATGTCTACAGATGTTGTAACACACAATAATCCAATAACTATTACATACAATGGTGAAGACCAAGACATGGAAGGTTTTTATTACATGCTTAATGGTTATAAAGCATATCCTCAAGATTTAAATTTTGAAAATGGTAAAGCAACTATTTCTGTTCCAGATTCTATTGCTGCTATTGCTTTTAATTTAAAGGCAGATGGAAAATATTTAGACAATGATAAAAAAGGTTATCTATTTCCAATATTAGATTAAGATGGCAATGCTATTGTAGGAAGTAATTCTAGTACAGAAGCCTATAAATCTTGAAACGGACAAAATTATGGTTTAGAAGGAGATGCAGATGCTTTAGTAAAAGCAATTGATGCAGATATTGTTAAAAATCCAGAGCTTAAAGAACTTTGGGGAATGTGCTACTTAAGCGCTATTATGAGAAGTGATAATGAAAAAGGTAAAGTTTTGGCCAATACTATGCTAGAAGAATTATCGTCTAAAACTGAATTAACCGAAGACGATTACACAAAAATATCAACTGTTTATGCTAATTTAAGAAATAGAAAGGCAATGGATTCTATTTCTGAAATTGCCATTGCCAAATTTCCAAAAGGAAAAATTAAACAACAAGCATTAATGAATAGCTTTTATGATGCTAAAACTTTAGCCGAAAAAGAAACTATTTTTAATGAACTTGAAAGCGCTTTTGGAATGAGTCCTGATTTAACTTACGCCTTTTTGTTTATGTCTTATTTCGTATATGTTTTTAATCAAAAATAGAAAAAGGCACCTGAAAAATTAGAAGGTAATTTTAATTAACTGTAACATTTATCTCTTGATAATCATCTTCAGTGGTATCAAAATTTCCTGGAGCAGAATCAATATCTATTTCATTTCCTGTAATTATTTCTCCAGTTAAAGTTGAAGTTCCAGTAGTATTAGCTGTTAATATTATTGTTAATGTTTGACTAGTACCTTCTGGGATATCGTCAATATTACTCCACAGTCCTGTAGTGACGTTGTAATTTCCAGACGCTACACTATGATTTGCATATGAAAAATCTGTATTATTATAAAGAAAATTTAAAGATACTCCTGTTGCTGAAACTCCAAAACTATTAGTTACTACAACACTCACAACAAAATTTGTTCCTTGCGCTGGACTAGTTGGAGAAGCAGTAATTTGAACGTCTAAATCAACATCATTAGGAAAATCATTCATATCATTTGGATCTGTGCCAGCAATTGCTTCAGTGCAATCATCAAAACCATCATCATCACTATCTGCATCGTTTGGATCTGTAATGTTTCCGTTTGGGTTACAATTTCCAAAACCATTATCAACTCCTGTTAGCTCTTCGCAATCTGTTAAACCGTCTTGGTCAGAATCTGTGTCGTTTACACCTAGTAAATAAATTTCACCAACTGCAGATTGGTTAGATATTGTGTTTGTGGCTAACACGTATACTTGTTGTAACATATTTGTATCGATATAGCTGCTTGGGTTTGCTATTGCATTTGTATTAGTATCTGCATCTGCTTCTGTTTCAAAATAACTAAATGTGGTATTTGGGTAAGTTTGCCCATAAGTCTCTGTTAAATCATATGCTAAAGCAGAAGTATCACAGTTACTCGCCCAAAACTCAATTACAAAATCGATTACATCTTGTGCATCTAAATAATCTGGAATACCGTCTCCATCGCTATCTTCGTTCATTGGGTTACCATCGTTATTGTAATCTTCATCTATTGTATTCACTCCATCTCCATCATCATCTTCATCTTGATAATCTGGTGTGCCATCACCATCTGTATCATCATCATTTAAATCATTATTTCCGTTTAGGTCTTCATTAATATCAATAACACCATCACTATCTGTATCTGATAAGTCTGTACAAGACATTTCTGTACCTAAATCTGTAGTTGGTGCTGTAAAATTACCATTAAAAACAGTTGTAGATTGACCATTAGTTAAGTCTATAGCTTGTGCAGAATAAGAGGTGTTTGCTGCGCAATAATCTATAACCTGAGCTATCTCTCCATCTGTAATTGGTATAATTTGTGAGTCGTTATTAAAAAATAGCTGTAAATAACCATTGGTTATCGCATTTCCATCGCAATCGTTAAATGTAGCGTTTAAGTTAGTCATTAAAGCATTTGAAGATTGAACCGTTACTGTTATGTTTTGATTGTCTGTATATGGTCCTAAAGCTGTTGTAAAGCTGTTATTCTCACAACCAAAATTTGGCACTTCAAGAGTCATAGTTTCATTCGAAGGAACTAAACCACAAACCAATCCGTTCTCATCTGTATATCCTGTTGATATAGAAGACCAACCTGTTGCGTCTCTTTCTATAAACACTAGAATATTAGGAATCGCATTATTGTTTTGGTCTACAATAGTGACACAAAAATCTATAGTTTCAAAAGGTGCATCGCAGTTCCAGAAACTAAAATGAGAAACTTCGCCTACATATCTATTGCCTTCTAGTGTAGCAAAACCTTCTTCTTTCCAGTAGCCATATTCCTCATCAAAATACCAAAGCGGAATTGTAGCTGGCGGATTTGTAACAGTACTTCCAACAGGAACGCTAATTATAGCTGGATCACCATTTGGATCAATATTTAATTCTTCTCCATTTTCTCCTCTTAGTTCTACAGCTATCATTCCATAAGACTCTAAAACTCTTAAATCGCCATCTGTGTTTTCTGCTGTTAAATTACCAGGCATCATTAAAGCAAAATTCTCATCATCTACAATTAATGTTTTAATAATAACATCTACATTACCTTGGTATGGTCCTCCAAACTGATTTACAAAATTACCTGGTAAATCTACTTCTGTACCATCTGGTAAATCTATAGTTAATAACTGACCAGTATTAATTGTAGCAACAGGTTCTAAATCTAATAGCATTATTTTAACTTGGTTTACACCTTCTGTTGGAACAACAGCTCTCGAACCATCAATAAAACCAGATTTAGTGGCCTTAATATTGGCAAATTTCTCATATACAGTCGCGCTTTGTATTGAGAACACACCATTAGCGTCTGTAACAGTAAACTCTGAACCTACACTTATAGTTACACCAGCAATAGGATTATTTTGTTCGTTTATAACTGTACCTATAAAACGTGCTTGTATAGCACCTCCAAAATTTTCTAAAAACGGATTAGATTCTCCATCTATAGCACTTTCATTTATAGGAATATTATTGTCGTTTTCGCAAGAGGATAGTGTTATTAAAAACACAATCGCAAATAAGTATTTGGTTAATTTCATAATCTATTTATATATAAATATAACAACTTCCTTTTAAAATCTCCTAACATTAATAACATTAAAAGTAGCGTTACATCTCTTTTGTTAATTTTCTATTCTTGATTTATAATCCTTTCTTTTGCTAAAATGGGAACTTCTGATGTTTTTTCTCTGTTTTTTTCTTGAATTTTTCTAACAATTGAAGTTGTTCTATTTCTAGTTAATACACGTGGTAAATTTGCTAGAAATTTATTAAACATTCCAGGAATTGCAACAATTTTTCCTTTTAACATTGCTTTATAACCATAAGCCGCAACTGCTTTTGGGCATGCCATATTAAAACTAATTTTATTATTAGATGAAGATCTAGAAACCACTTCTTGAAAACACGTTTTTGTTGGTCCTGGACACAAAACTGTTAAGGAAACTCCAGTGCCTTTTAGCTCATTTGCAATAGCTTCGGAAAACGAAAGCAAATACGCTTTAGACGCATAATACAAAGCCATCATTGGTCCTGGTTGAAATGCAGCTAATGACGATACATTTAGTATTTTTCCATGACCACGACCTATCATACCTTGAAGTACCAACTTTGTTAAATGTGTAATTGTAATTATATGTAAGTTTAACATTGCGGACTCCTCTTTCCAATTAGTGTTTACAAAAGAGCCGTAAATACCAAAACCTGCACAGTTAATTAATACATCTATTTTAATATTTTCTATCGCATTAAAAACTGTTTCCGCACTATTATTTTTACTTAAATCGATAACTATAATTCTTACACTTGTATTTAATGTATTTTGAAGATTAGATTGTATTGCTTTAAGTTTTTTTTTGTCTATATCTATTAAAACCAGATTGTAATTATCGTTTGCTAACAACAACATTAACTCGTATCCCAATCCTGATGCTGCTCCAGTTACTACTGCTGTTTGTTGCATATATTATTTATCAATCACTATTTTTTTATATAAATATCTTACAATAAAACTGTTGACTTCTATTGTTTTAAAACTAGTTAACAATTAGTATTAATCTAAAAAATCTCATAGTGTATTATGTTGTTTAGTGAGTGTGATTTTTAATTTTTTTTGTAATATAAATAAATTTATTCTTTTCCATCTACATAATCTTTTAGATATGAAAAACGTTGCGTAAATTCACCATTCTTTGTAGTCATTTTTGCACGTTCTAAAATACCATCTGCATCGTTATTAAAGAAAGCTGGAATAACATATTTTAGAAACATGTCTCCAAAACCTTCGCTGGCGTCTTTTGGTAATTCACAAGGTAAATTGTCTACAGCCATTACAGTTATTGCACCTTTAGCATTAAAAGCAACTTCTTTTTCAGTTTTTGCATCGTAACCATAAAACGGATCTGCAATAGTAGAAGGCCTTATTGTACTTGCTACAGGACCATCTATATCACAAGAAATATCTGCTACCAAGTTAATTTTAAACTCAGGATGCTTAGCATCTGCTCTGGTAAATAAATAAGGTGCTCCATCTCCATAAAAATGTCCTGCAATAAAGAAATCTGTAACTTTTGCATATGGCATAAAATTACTCTCATAGCCAGTCGCATCTTTATAAAAAGCAAACTTATCTCCAACTTTACCATCCTTACGTTTGTTATATTCCATAACATCTGCTATGCAATATACAGGCTCTGTAAAATCGCTTGTTAAGTATAAAGCGTCACTTACTTGCTTAATTTTTAAATGGTCTAATATTTCTTTAGCACCTTTTGCAACTTTACCAGTTCCTGTGAGTAAAATTTTAATATTTGGTAATTTTATTTTATCGAGTTCTGCTTTAACAGCATCCAAATCTCTTAATGTTTCTACTTTTGGTAAGTTAAATAATTTATCCCGTAAACCTAAAGCTCTAAAGCCATTGTATGCACCAACTAATCCTGCATAACGTCCAAAACCTATAAGTCTTGCACCACTTTGCTTTACAATAGTTTCATGATCGTACAACTCTATGTTTTTCTCTAAAATTGCTTTTAGTAGTTTTCTATTATAAGGTTGTTTTTTTATAGTATGACTGAAGAAAAAATACTTCTTATTAGGAATTAAAGCATTGGTAGGCACCTCTTTAACACCAAACATAACGTCTGCATCTGTCATGTCTTGAGTAACATTAAAACCTAAGTTTTTATAGTCTGAGTCACTAAATACTCTAATATTTGAAGACTCAACAACAACTTCAGCATTAGGAAATTTTTCTATTAAAGTTTTTAAATCTGTAGGAGAAAAAACCACACGTCGATCTGGTGGATTTTTACGTTCTTTTATTATGGCGAATTTCATTTTATATTTTTCGGTATAAATTTTGCACTAAATTAAGTGATAATGCAAGGTTATACAAACTATTTGGTAACTTTGCATTCTTTCAATAAAAGAAATGAATTAAAAATTTACTATTTATTTATTTGGGGTCGACTGGTTTTGACAGCGAGATTAATAGACTAGTAAGCACGTCGTGTAATGATTTTGAAACACGTTAAAGGCTAAGTCAACTTTTTAAACGGCGAGAATAACTACGCTTTAGCTGCCTAATCCGAATTATAGTAGGATTAAGCCTCGGCTCACAAGGTGAGCAAGCTTTATGTCTCCAGAAAGCCTTAGTTAATGGCGTTCTATTTGAGACATCGTAAAAATTAACTATGATTGTGTAGCGCTTTGATGCACTTTCGAGATAAAAAAGATAAGGTTAAAGTGGGTTGTTTCTAACCAGCTTAAACTCGAAAAACTAAGAAGAAAATAAACGTGTAGAAAGCTACTTTGTTACTTGTTTGGACGAGAGTTCGATTCTCTCCGACTCCACCACACGGGACAAACTCATATTTTTTGAGATTTGTCCCTTTTTATTTTCACCTAACTCCTTGTCTATCT
>ENA-OUOG01001125-OUOG01001125.1-marine-metagenome-genome-assembly--contig:-NODE-1125-length-32196-cov-6.154114_pt1 | contig 32196 bp, 22 predicted proteins | sample MGYA00248635_ERZ508505 | MGnify/ENA primary metagenome ERZ508505 (study PRJEB26176, sample SAMN06267871) | marine metagenome | isolation source: Saanich Inlet, British Columbia, Canada | place: Pacific... | reverse complement strand
CGACGACGACGACGAGGAGGAGGAAGAGGAAGAGGACGAGGAAGAGGACGAGGAAGAGGACGAGGAAGAGGACGAGGAAGAGGACGATGACGCGGAAGAGGACGCGGCGAAGGCGGAGAAGAAGGCGGCGAAGAAGAAGGAGGCGGAGAAGAAGGCGGCGAAGAAGGCGGCGGAAACGCGGGAAGTCGACGACGACGACGACGACTCGGCGGCGACCTCCTCCTCCTCCTCTTTCTCCTCCTCCTCGGAGACCGCCGGTCTGTCTCGCAGCGTGGGTGTCGACGCTCGAGCGGCATCGCGCGAGCTCGACGACCTCGACGCGACAGGTCAGTCGCGAAACGCGCGAAACGTCGCGACGGGAGGCTTTGCGGTGATTTCCACGCTCGCGTGTTTTTTTCTCATCGCGCACGCGAAGCGCTCGATCGAGAACGCGCGACCGCACAGCTCGATCGAGCTCGGGAGCTCGTCGTTCAAGCGCGACTCCGCCTCGACGCGCGGCGTGCCCATCAAGTACGCGCGGCTCGGCGTCTCGGGGGGGGGGGACGGCGACAGGGAAAGAGAAGCGAAGAGAGCCTCGTCCGCGGGTGGCTCGAAGAAGACGAAAAAATACGAAAAAAGCGTCCCCGTCTTGGGGCCTCCGGGCGCGGCGCCTGGGCTGGACCTCGGCCGGGGCGGGACCGCGTTGTTCGGGGACTCGGGGTCGGGACGCAGGGGGAAGAAGAGCTCGAGGAAGACCACGAGGGAGGAAGACGATTTTTATTCATGACCGAGCGACGGCGGCGCTCCGCGTCGTCCCCACCCGACGACGCTCTGCGTCGATTCGATTCTCCGCGGCGAGTCTTCTCGCGAAATCACGCCGCGAGCCGCACGTCGTCCGCCGTTTCTCGAGGTGACATCCAACCGTCCAACGTCCCTCTCGGCACTCTCGCCCGCGCGCCTGACGAGGTCAGGCCCGAGCGCGAGCAGTCCCCGTCCGGCTGCGCCGCTCCCGAGGGGGGCAGCGGCGGGTCGGGTCAGCCTCCGCCATCCGCTCCGGCTGAGTCCCCCGAGTGGCCTGCGTGAGCGCGAAGGGGCGAGATTTGCCGCGAACGGGCCAAACGCTCGTGCGGTCGGGCCCATCCGCTCCGCGCGAGGCGCATCTCCGCGTCTGAACCGCCACGTCTCGAGAGGCGCGGCGGTGCTCGGCGCGCGAACACTCCCGAGGAGCGTGGTGTCCTCAAGCCGACGCGATGGTCGCGCGTCGGCGCGAAACAGGCGCGCTGCGCAAAGCGCTGGGGGTGATGCTCGCGCTGGCTGCGAACGTAGCGCCGGCGTCCGGTTGGTCCGGCGAGTCGAGGCGGGGCGACCCGGTGTACCAGGAGTTCCCGACGAGAAACCCGCCTCCACCCATGCCGCCGAGCCCGCCGCCGAGCCCCCCGAGACCGCCGCCGTTGCCGCCGCCGCTGCCGTCGCCGCCGTCGCCGCCGCCGCCGTCGCCGCCCGCGCCACCTAGCCCCGCACCGCCGCCGCCGTCGCCGCCACCGCCGTCGCCGCCGCCGCCGCCGCCCAACCCGCCGCCGCAGCCGCCGCCGCCGGCGAAGACGTACCCGCCGCAGCAGCCGATCTGGCCGCCGTTCCCCCCGCGACCGCCGCCGAGCCCGTCGCCGCCGCCGCCGCCGAGTCCGAGGCCTCCGCCGCCGCCGTCGCCGTCGCCGCCGCCGCCGTCGCCGTCGCCGCCGCCGCCGCAGCCTCCGCCGCCGGCGGCGCCGGCGGCGCCGCCTCCGTCGCCGCCTCCGCCGGACGCCTCCCCCCCCGAGTGGTTCCCTGCGACGTACCCATACGTCGCGGACGTCGCGCACGACGCCGCGACGCTGCACGTCTCGCTGAACGAGCCCGCGCGCGTGCACTGGGCGCTGGTGGAGCGCGACCCGGCATCGCCGGAGTCGGCGCCCTCGCCGCTGTCGGCGTCGTCGGTGCTCGCCGCGAGCGCCGGCGGGGCTCAATCCTCCGCTGCGATGGCGACTTTGATCGCCGAGGCCACGGCGGGCGCTTTCGCGGGCGCCTCCGTGGTGGCCGTCGGCGCCGCGCGTTTCGAAAAGAACCACGTTCGTATGGGTCACGAGCTCCGCGTGCGTATCGGCCCGCTGAGACCACAGAGCTCTTACGACGTGCACGTCGCGGCGGCGGACTTCGCGGAACCTTTTTCCAACGCGCAAACCGTCTCGAAACGCCTCGCGTTGCTCTCGCAGCCCGAGCCTGAGCCGTCGCCGTACGACGCACAGGTTATGCGTTTCTGCAAAGACGCAGAGAGAGGCGGTCCCAGCGCGATTCGATCGAAGCGCGAAGCTTTGGAGGCGGAAGAATCGGCTCTTTCGGAAGAATCTGTTTCGGGATTCGTCGCCGACCCTGTCTTTCGAAAAAAGAAGCAGTCGGCGGAGGCGCTCTTCGCCGCGTGCGCGGCGTCCGACGCGGGCGACCCGCGGCGGCGATTCTACTCCGCCGGAGGCGAGGGCGAGACCGTCAAGGGCGCGCGCCCGGAGGGGGAACCGAGGCGACCAAAAGTGCGCGTGGGGACCGACAGACTGGGCATGTGAAGGGACGCGCGCGCGGTGTACGTGGTGAGAGGTTCGGTAGTAGTGTAGTGTAGTAGGAATAGGTGTACCTTCGTGACCGCGGGTAGTAGCGTAGCGTAGCGCTCCTTTTGTTCGTGACAAAGCGCTCCTACTCGCTCTATGCCTCTCACCTGGTCTTCTCGGCGAGCGTCTCCCCCCTGAAGTCTTCCCCCTCGTCCACCTCGTACTCCGCGGCCACCAGGCACTCGCGCAGCGACGTGCCCGCGCCGATCACCGCCCTCGGGCCCACCACGCAGCCCTGCACGACGCACCCGTCCTCCACGGTGGCCCTCGGCATGACCACCGAGTTGATGAGCTTGACGCCACTCCCGATGCTCGCGCCCTCGCCCACCACGCTCCGCTTCACCGAGCACTTCTCGCCGAGCGTGGCGTCCTTGCCGACGATGCACCCCGGGCCCACGGTGGCGCGCGCGCCGATCGCCACGGAACCGTCCACGAAATTCTCGTACTTGCTCGCCGGGCGACCGAGCAAGTGCGCGGCGGCGTCCGCCGCCGCCAGCTCGCGCGCCATCTCCGAGTACGCCGGGCTCAGCGTCTCGGCGCGCGCGCAGTACGCGGCGTCGGGCGCCAGGTACGCGAGGACGGTGCACGTGAAGGACGAAGCGGAACGGTTCACGTCGTTCTTTTCGACGCCGCCGAAAACCGCGCGCATCAAACCGGCGTCGTCGTCGGCGTCGACGACGTCGTCGGCGTCGTCGGACGATTGGACGAATTGGCGGCGCGCCAGCGCGGGCACCGCGTCCAGCTGCAGCGACCGCATTCGTGGTTCGTTTCGCAGGAGTCGTAAAACGACGCTCGTGCGGAAGACGTACATGTTCGCGTCGGACAGGTCCGTGCGGACCTCCAGCGAAGAAACGCGGTGGAGCATCGGCCTCCGCAGCTTGAGGATCTTGTCGACGTCGTCCCCGTTTGCCGCAAAGAGCAACCGTTTGTCGTCGCCGAGCCCGACGTACGTCGCGCCCTTGGGCGGGCGGCCCGTCTTGGTCTCGACGGCGTTCCACGGCCGCCGGCGTGCGTACACGCACGTCGCCACCGCGCCCGCGCCCGCGGAGTCGTGCGTGTCCAGCACGTCCGCCAGCGCGACGTCCGTCACCAAATCGCCGCTCAGCACCGCGACCGATCGCGAGGTGATTCGATCGGCCACCGCGCGCAGCGCGTCCGCGGAGTCGGCGTCCTCCGCGGCGGCCACGACGGCGACCCGGCAAGGGCCCTTGTACTGCTCGCGCACGAAGTCTTCGAAGCGCGCGGCGGAGTGCTCGCCCGCGGCCACCAGGAACACGTCCAGCACGTTCGCGCGCTCGAGCGCGCGCAGCGCGTACCACGCCATCGGCTGAAACCCGAGGTCCAGCAGGCACCGGGGGGAGTCCTGCGTGACGAGGCCGCCGAAGCGCTTCTCGCCCCCGAGGGCGAAGACGACGCCCTGTGTCGCGCTCATCGCGCCGCTGACGCGATCCCGCGGTGCGCGCGGGAAGAGTGGCGCGGCGCGGAAACGGCGGGGCCCTCTCCGCGGCGGCTGAACTTTTCTCGCAGATCGACTCCCCGAGTCCGAGATATCGCGCCAGACGACGGTCAGTCTTCGCGCGCGCCAAAACACATCGCGCTGCACACTCCTCGAAGCGCACCTCGCTCGGCGCGGCACGATGGCACGCATCGCCACGCTCCTCGCGACCGCGTGCGTGTTGCTCTCTCTCTCCGTCGTGTCGGTCGCGGCCGCGCCGCGCGAGGCGTTCAACGGCGCGGTGCACAGCGACTTCGACGCCGTCCCGGACGACGACATGACGGAGACGCACGTTCCCGGCGACGCGTTCGCGCGCGCGGAGTGGCGCGACATCGCGCTGACGAAATCGTTCAGCACGAGGAAGTCGTGGCAGAAGCCGCAGTTCCTGATCGAGGGCACGTACGTGCGCCTGCGCGGGTGGCTCGCCGCGGACGCGCACGTCCCCGCGGGGGAGGTTGTGTTCCGCCTGCCCCCCGACGCGGCGCCGGGCCGGCGCGAGACGTGGCGGGTGGAGATGAAGGGCACGGAGCGGCGACTCGCCGTCGGGACGGATGGCGTCGCCAAGTTGACGGACGACATGAAGGCGGAGAACTGGATCACGCTCGCCGGGTTCGCGTTCAACTCCAGGTTCGCGGGGGACGGAGGCGGGGTCGAGGCCGCGGCGATCGCCGCGAGCGCGGCGGAGGGCAAGGATGAGTTGTGACGGCGAATGTGATAAAAACGTGTTCATTGCAACAGCGCGTCGTTCGCGACTCCGACGTCCATCTCCGTGCCGTCCTCGAATTTAGAAGGCTTCGTCTTTTCCTCGCGCACGCCGGGAGGCAGGATGCCCTTGCTCGTGCCGTTCAGGATCTCCGACGCCACGGCCGCGACGTTCACTTCCCGCCGTCCGCGCGGTTGCTTTAAAGACCAGTCGCCGTAATCGTTAGAGAGTTGATTCAGGAACCAAGGCATGACGCCGCCGAGGCACCATTGCAAGACGCCGTTCAGACGGTCGCTGCCCGCGGCCGCGAACGGGCCCTCCGTGAACGTGCCCCCGATGTCGATCTGGCACGAAATAGTGTCCGGTCTCGAGCTCGGCGTTCGAACGGCGTCCTCGCCGTACGTCGCGCGGATGCGGTTGCACATGCGCAAATCTCTCAAGCTGGCGTTCATAGCGGCGACGATGCCGTTTTCCTTCCCGCCCGTCCTCCGCGCCTTGGCGTCCGCCATCGTCGCGCCGAGCAGGATCTGCTCGCACCCGTCCTCGGTGGGGCGGATGCTGATCACCCCCACCGGCTCCACCTCGAGCCACAGGATCTTCTGCGCGCCCGCCGCGACCCGGAACGTGTGCTCGCCCACCCGCGTCACCGCATCCGAGTCCAGCACGTTGTACTCCTCCGCGGGCAGGCGCACGTACTCCAGGACGCCTCGGCCGGGCAGAGCCTCCTTCACCGCCTTCTCGGAAACCTGCACGGCGAAGGCGCGCGAGACGCCCAGCACCGCGCCGGGTCCGTCGTACTTCTTCGCGTTCGCGCTGATCAGCCGAGCCTCCTCCTCGGCGAGGTCCGCGTACGTCAGGTCGTCGTCATCCTCGAAGGGCGCGTCTCGCGTCGTCGCCTTTGCGCGAAACGCGACGCGCGATCGCGACGAGGAGGCGCGCGGCCGATCGGCGGCGACGCGCGGTCGGTCGGGGGTGACGCGCGGGAGCGCCCGGAGCGCGTGCGCGGAGGACATCGCTGCCGTCTCGTCGGTCGGTCTGCCTCTTCCCCTCGCGGCTGGAGCACGCCTGCGCGCGCGGGTGTGCGCAGGCAGATAAGGGGTGAACTTTTCTGCTCCCAGAAACCAGAGATCGTCGTCCGAAGCATCGCGCGACGCTTTTCGGCGAAACCGCACGCGCGCGCCTCGTTCGGGTCATTGCGCATGGCGCCGGGCACGCCCGGTCCGAGCGGCCCGAAGGCGCCGCTCGAGCCGTTCCCCGTGCCGCAACGCACGCTAGATTTGCGACGCGAGGAGGTGTACCTCCGCATCACGCTGTGCGTCCACGAACCCGCGTCCACGAACCCTTCCGCGCGCCGGGGGCGTCGAGTCCTCGGTCTTTCAGAGAAGAGCGCATGAACGGCGACGCAACCGTTCGATCCTCGTCGGCTTCCGCGGCTTCTAAACCTAAACGAACCCTTCTTCTTTCCGTCTGATGCACTGACACACGCGCGCGCACACGTCACACGTCTCCACACGTGCATCTTCCCGCAGGTCTTCGTGCGTGGCGTCCGGCGACGCGTCATTCGACGCGGCGCGCGCGTTGGAGACGGCGCTGCGGCGCGCGCTGTTTTCGGCGCACGGCGTCGTAGGCGGCGGTTCCGTCGCGACGGAGGTTCTGGAAGCGACGACGACGCGTGGCGACGACAGTGAAAACGGCGGTGGTTCGAAACCCATTCGAGACCCACCGAACGCGACGCTCATCTCCGAAGAAGACACCGAAGAAGAAAACACAAAGATCCTCCACCTCGTCGGCGTCGTCAAGGCGCCGCGCGACGCGGAGCGTAAAATCGCATCCGCGCTCGCGTTGTGTCGACACCCGGAGCGCGCGCGCGTCGTGGCGCGCGCCGACGACCTCGTCGCGCTCGGGATGGACGCGCGCGCATTGATGCGGAGGGCCGTGCGTGGTGAGAGAGGTGAGAGAGAGCGATAGCGACGGCGACGTCTACTCCGCGCGAGCCGGCGTCGATTTCACATCAGCGCGCTCGCGCTTTTTCTTTTTCGAGTCTCGCGCGAGCGCCAAAAACAAAACCGATACCAGAAAAAAAGGAGAAAAACCTCCGAACGCTCAAACCAATCACGAGCGCGTTGATCCGCCAAGCTGGCCGAAACCGATGAAGGCGAGTCCTTGTGGCTGCGACTGCTATCGGGAGCGGGTGAAGAGGGTCTGATCCGCGCTATGCGTCCCCATCTTTGCACGCACAGACTCTCTGAAAATGTCTGCCATCACCATGTCCGCCGCGGCTGTCCGCCCCGTCGTTGCCCGCGCCAACGTCGCCCGCCGGTACGTGCCACACGCGAACGTCGCGCGAGGCGCCGCGGATCGATTCCGCCGGCGCGCCTCGCATCGGGACCGGGATCGCAACGCGCGCGTCTGTTTTCGCGGCGACGGGAGCGCGGCGCGCGCGGGCCGATCGGGACCGGGAGCGCGCGCACGAGCTGATGCGGCCGCGATCGTCGCGAAGCGAATCGCGTCCCGGCCATCGCCGACGCCGGCGCGCGTCGCGGGGCTCGCGCGATCGAAACGCGCCGTTCGCCGGTCGGGTGCCGCGCGCTCGATTCCATCCATCGCGGTCGGCTATCCGCTTCAGCTCCGCGAATCAGGGGGCACTCGCGCGGCCCGCGTTCGATCAAGCCCCGCGTTCGGCTGACCGTCCGACCCCATCCCCTCTCGCCACGCAGCTCCACCCGCGCGGTCGCCCCCGCCGGCAAGAACCTCTCCGCCCGTGTGTGCGTACCCCCCCGCGCGGTCCCCCGCAGTTCAAAGCGACCCTTATCGCCTCTGGCAGAAGGAGCGACGCAGCCGTTCCACTTGGCAGTCTCGCGTTTTCGCGTTTTTTGCGTCCCGGTTCAAAACGACTGACGTTTCTTTCCCTCTCCTCGTTCCTCTCCTCGCTCGTTCGACGAAACAGGTCCGTGAACGCCCAGTTCGCCGCGCCCGCGGTGAAGGCCCAGAAGGCGCGCGCCATGACCACCACCGCGTCCGCGCTCCCCCTCGCCGAGATCGCCGCCGTCGGCCCCGAGATCGCCGAGGTGGCGGTGACCTGCTTCGCCATCACCCTCGTCGGCCTCGCCATCGGTTTCGTGCTCCTCCGCGTCGAGTCCGCCGTGGAGGGCGAGGAGTAAACGTTATATATGTAAACGTTCACATGGGATTCTTTCGGATGGTAGCCGACCGCCAAAACGCGTGGGGTTCGAACGCGCGAGCTTCGGTGTCAGCGCATCGCGGCGGGAGGAAATAGCGAAGCGCGCCGCGCGGCGAAGGGCGCGCATAATTTCGCGTCGCTAGACCTCGCGCGGTTCGTACAGTAACATTTTCGCGACGGTGTCTATGAAAATCATCGCTCGCGTCATTCGTTTCAATCATCTCATCTCAGTACATCAACCCCGCGCCTCCCGCTGTGGCGAAGTACTCCCCCAGGCTCGTGAACGGTTTAAGCGCCCCCACGTCCAGCGCGAACAGCGCGATCCAACCAGCCGAAGGCCTTAAAAGGAACCACTTGCGGTACGCGTCGTCGTCCACGATGTTTCGCGCGCGCAGCGACGCGCCGAAGGTTGACCAGTTCAACAGCCACACCAAGCCGACGAGCGAGTGACACCAGGTCGCGACGAGCTCTGGGCGATGGGCGTGCAAACCCTGGAGGCCTCCGGTTTGCGCGAGCACGGCCGCTACTGGGAAGACCTGCGCGCCGAACAGCCACGCGCCGAGACCCACGAGCACCGCGGATCTCTTGTCGTCCTTCGTGAACAAAAGGATGTACAAAGACGTCGCCGTCTGCCACGCGAAGGGCGCGAGGCAAAACGCCCACGTCCACGTTCTTTGACTTTCATCGGCGACGTTCGCGGCGGCGGCGAGAAGATCGCCGGAGTCCTCGAGGGCGTCTGTTACGGCAAAACTCGCGCCCAGCGCGAGCGCCTGCCACGTGAGCACCAGCTGGAACAGCGAGGATCGCGCGGAGAGCTCTGTTTTGCGCCAGCCTCGAAGGCGGCCGAGAGGCACCCCGGAGAGGGCGCACACGCCGGCGACGAGCAGAGAAAACGACGCCAAAGGCCAGAGGTGGACGCCGTCGGCGGCGAGTCGCGTTCCGGAGACGAGCGCGTCCACGTCCTGCTTGGCCCAGAAGCCGAGCACGCCCGCGCCGAGGACCGTGAAAAGGCCGCCGGAAAGGCCGTGCACGTGGTACGGGTCCGCGCGCGTCCACATGCGTCGGAAAGCTTGCGACGGCGACAGAGACGTCGTCGCGGCGTTTGCGTTTGCGCGCGACGCATCCGCACCCGCCGAGAACGTCTCCGACGAGGCTCGAGTCTCGACGCCGTCGGTGGTCTCGACACCGGTCCCCGAGACCTCGGAGGCGGACGCGCGGTCATTCGGAGACGACGCGCGCGTGCAGGTGCCTTCGCCTCGGTGGACGCGGCCGGATGCGCGCGCGCCCGTCGAAAACGAGACGCCGAGCGTCGCGGATATCGCGTCTCGGGTCGTGCTCCGATGGGCGCGCGCGGACTGCCCGCGTCGCGAGGCGGCGCTCGAGGCGGGACCGCGGGGGGGGCGAGACGTGGCCGCGGCCGCTCCGAGGGGGAGCGCGAGGACGCGCATCGCGTCGACGGGGACGCGCGAGGCGGACTGCCGCGCGGTTTCGAGCGTCCGCGTATCCGCGAGTGGAAGATACGGAACCATTGGCGCGCCACGAAGTTTCGTCGTTGTTAGCCAGACGCGCGCGCGCGCTGCGAGGTTCCGGGGAAGCGGCGATGAGCGAGGCGGACGGTGCGCTCATCTCGCACCTGGATGATCTCCAGGCGCGTTTGAGCCGCGTCGCCGCGCTCTCCGCGCCCGTGGACGTCGCCGTCGCCTCCGCGCGTCCATCTCCCGCGCGCGCGCTCAAATCACGCGCGGCGCATTCGCCGAGGCCGACGCCCGTCCCCCACTCCCCCCCCGCCTCGCCGGCGCTGGAAGGCCGCGCGGCGTATTACCAGACCCGCGATGTCGTCCCGAGGCGGGCGAAGGCACGACACCAGCTCGGGGGCTCGGAGACGGCGAGAGGACCCCCGTCGCCCTTCGCGACGCGTCACGAGACGACACGAGACTACGGCTCCGCGCTTTTTCATCATCGCGCAAACGCGCCGCCGGAGCGAGCGTCGTCGAGCCCGATCCGTCCCCCCCGCGCGAGCAACGAGCCCCGGGGCGTTCGCTCGGAGGAGAAGGGTTTAGAACTCCAAAGGGAACGCGAAAACGCGTACGACTATGACGCGTCGTTTTACGTCGCCGAGCTCGACGCGACGCGCGCGAAGCTTTTGGACGCCGAGTCGCGTTTTTTCAATGCGCGCCGCGACGCGGAGGTTCTCGCCGAGCGCCTGCGGCTGGCGGGCGAGGCGGAGGCTGCTTGCGCCGCACGCGTCGCCGCCATCGTGGAGGAAGCCGAATTTGTCGCGCGGGAGGCGACGCGCGGAATGGCGAGACGGAGCGAGACGCGCGATTTGGAGCGAGAGAGCGGAGAGCGCGAGGAGGAGGAAAAACGATTTTTTCGAAAAGGAGACGGCGCCGAAAAAGCGTCGCGCGCGGCGGCGGCGCGCGTCGCGGCGGCGGAGGCGCGCGGAGAGGCCGCGAGGCTCGTCTCGGCGCTCGGCGCGGACCCCGAGCTCGCCGACGGGCTGGTCCGGAAACTCGGGGAAGTCTCCCGGCTCGTCGCGGACCTCGCCGCCGCCGCCGAGGAGTAGAACAAGACGAGAGCTGTTTTGCACAGAAACACGAAGGCCTCTCGCTTCGCCGGAGCATGTGCAATCGACGCTTGTTGGAAAACGAAGCGTTGCCGACGAACGCTCGCGAAGGGCACTCCCCTCGGCGCGGCGCCGGCTCGTCGGCGCGCGCGGCGATGGACCTTCCGACGGCGCGCGGCGCGTCGGCATCGGGCGGCGGCGCACCCTCGGAGGCGCAGCAGGACATGTGGTGCCACGACTGCGTTGGGGCGTTCCGCCTCCCCGCGTCCGCCCTTTCTCGTGACTCGGATCCGACGTGCTCGCGGTGCGCCTCGACGTTCGTGGAGGCGGTGGAGCCCCCCCCGGGCGGGGGCATGCACATCGAGCTCGGCGCGGACGCCTCGCCCGAGGACGTCGTGGCCGCCGCGCGGCAGATCGTGCGCCGCCTGGCGGGCACGGACGGCACGCACGACGCCGCCGCCTCCGCCTCGACCGCCGCGACCGCCGAGACGGAGATCGAGATCGTCGCGCGCGAGGCGTGGAGCGCGCTTCTAGGCGCGCACGGCTTCCCGTTCCGAACGCAAAATGGCGTGAGCCCCTTCGGGCTCTCCCCGGGGGGCGCGGCGTCGTTCCAGTTCGGGGGTTCCATTCCCGCGCGCGCCGCCGGCGCGCCGGGCGTCCCGACGGCGGACGCCTTCTTCGGCGGCGACGTCAACATCGCCGAGCTCGACACGCGCACGTTTTTCTCCCCCGCGCACCCCGACGCGGTTGAGCGCCTGCCGCGCGTCACCGTCGCGGAGCGCGGGAATCGAACCGGCGACCAACCGGGAGCGCGCGGAGACGACGACGACACGGGGTGTCCGGTGTGTCTGACGGACATGGGGCATGGTCCCGAGGGCGCGACGCTTCGAGAGATGCCTTGCGGGCACAGGTTCCACGACGCGTGCCTCCTCGAGTGGCTTCGAACGAAAAACACGTGCCCGGTGTGTCGCGTCGCGCTGCCCAGCGCGCCCGGCGGACGACCGTAATAAATAGCGATGCAGTAGTGAAGCCATAGACGACGACACGAAAACCACGCGTGACTTCACAGAGTCTCTCCGACGGTCGTTCTGTTCACGATTCGTTCGTTTAACGTTCGAGCTCCGGTTACAACCGTCGCGCCAAACACACACACCCCCTACCAAAAAGCTACACACACGGCCATCTCTCGTGACCGACATTTCGCCGGTCAAGAAACGCGTCAAACACGCGACGTTTCATCGGCGTTTCCTTTCGTCCATCGGATCGTCGCGTGCTTTCAAAGTAATCGCCGTTTTCCTCTTTTCGCCGCTTACTTCGCCGCCTGGAGCTTGAGCACCTTCTTCACGATCTTCTGCTCCTCGACCAGGAACGCGCGCACGATGCGCTCGCGCACAGCCCCACCGGAAAGCACGCCGCCGTAGGAGCGGGAGACGGATTTCTTGTTCTTCGCCATGTGCTTGTTGGAGTACGCCGTCTTCTTCAAGTGCGGAACGCCGTGGATGCGCCCGTGATCGCCGGCGGGGGTCTGGGGACCCTTGGTCTTCTTCTTCAAGTACTGGACGGTCAAAGCGCCGCCGGGCTTGCGGAGCTTGCGCACCTTGTTCGACCGGGTCGCGTACGCGTGCCTGCGAGAAGGTCGGGAACCGAGGTCAGCGAGGGCGGGAGGCGCGACGACGGAGTCCGCGGATGAAACATCGGAGCGCGAAAACCCTAAACGGCGACGACGCGCGCATCGACGCGCGCGCGACGCGCCGGAGACGACGCCCGCGGGCGCGGCGAGGAGCCGAGCGCGGGGACGGTCGACATCGTGTCCCTCGGAAGCACGGCGCCGACGCGCGTGGCGGGTCGGCGCGCCGGCCGGTCGCTCGCGGCGCGCTCCGGCGCGCCCGGGCGCGGCATCGGGCCACCACTCGACGCGGTAGGGCTTTTCTGGCCGGTCCGCTCGCGCTGCGCGGAGCGCGAGCGCACCGGCCACGCGGCGTCGCGCGGACTCGGTACGCACCTGCGGCGGTAAGTGATACGCTGCACCATCTTTTAGGCGGAGCTTCTCGTGCTGCGGCTCGGCGCGGCGAATAAAGGGCGATGCCGGAGACGCGACGCCGGACTTGTTGACACGATGATTGCGGGCCGCGAAGCTTTGGCGCGAGTGCCGATTTCTCGCGAAAGGAAAAAACGTATGGTACGCGGTTTTCTCGACAAAAGCGGTTTCGATTTCACCGATCGATCGGGAGCACACCCCTTTCATCGTCCCGATCGAAAGACACGTCTTTTACTTTCAAAAAAATACCTTCCAGGTGGAAAAGAAACCCGCATAAAATGCGCGCCCTCCTTTCGTCCCCTACGTTCGGCGCCACAGCTTGACGACCCCCCCCCCGCACGTGGTGAGGACCCCCTCGTTTACGAACGCCAGGCTCGTGCACGGCTCGGCGTGCACGAGCTGAGTGCTGAAAGGAGAGATAAAAGGCGTCGAGCGACTCGACGCGGCGCGCGCGACGACGCGGCCGTCGCCGAAGACGTCTTCGCTCGAAACCGCCGACGCCGTCGTTTTTTTTCCAGCGACGGTCGTGTCTTCCGGAGCTCCGATGACGAGCTCTTCCCTGAGCGTCGGGAACATCAGCGACGACGTCGTCAAAGAGGAGGAGGGCACGGACGACGTCGGTTCCAGCGTCTTTTCCGGTGGCGGCAAAACAGAGAGGTCCGCGGCGGACGCCTCCGCCTCGGGCGCGGCGCCGAGCGCGACGCGCGAAGGCACAAAAGGAGGCGCCTCGTCCTCGTCGCTGAAAGAAAATCGCCTCTTCTCATTCTCGTCGAGCTCGTCCGAAGCGGCTCGTTCGGTCGCGCGCCCGCCAGGCACGTCCACGTTGGCGGAGCGCTTTCCGGTTTCGAACCGTGAATCGCGCGCCGAAAGCGCTTCATTCTGACGCGCGGAGGTTCCGATTTCAGAAAACGTCGTATGCTTGACGGGAACCCACCACGCCGGCGTTTGGTCGACGTCCATCTCCCAGAAGCACACGCGGCAATCCTGCGCCGCGCTCGCGAACCGCAAACGCCGCGTGTGTTTGTCCGCCTCGCCCAGCAGGTCATCGTACGTGCTAAAGGTGTTTTTGCTTTTCTTGTCGACAGTGTTTTCTTCGTCGTCGTCGGCGAAGAGCGCGTCGCTCTTTTCTTCGTCGCTCTTCGTCGCGCCGACGACGACGCGCGGGGGGGTCTCGGCGACGTGCGCGATCCAGCTGGCGTGGCCGCGCGCGCGCGCGGCGAGCGCGCGCCGCGGCCTATCCCAGACCTCGACGACATCCGCCTCGCCGCCGGCGAGCAGGAACCGGGGCGTCGCGGGTCCCGGCTCCAAACACACGTCCGCGCGGAACCGACCGAGACGCGGCGAGGAAGTGTTTTTGCCCGTTTTTGTTTTTTCGGCGCGCGCCGAGGCGCGGCGTTCGTCGTCGTCGTCGTCGTCGTCGTCGTCGTCGTGAGAATCGTTTGGGCCCTCGGCCCAGGCGACGGCGTCGACGCCCCCGAAGTGGCTCTTGAACCCGTCGACGAGCGCGACGTCGCCGCTGGCGACGCGACGCACGTCCAGCACGCGGACCTGCCCGTCCGCGGCGGCGAGCGCCACCGCCTCGCCGCCCGGCGCGACGGCGGCGGCGGTGAGCGCAGCCGCCCCGACGCGCATCCGCGCAAAGGGGTTGGGCGCCTTTGGCGGTCTCTCACCAGTCTCTCCCGCGTCGGAATTTCCGTCGAGGAACCCAGTTGCCATCGTTAACGAAACCGCGTTGACGGCGTTCGAGCCTCGGAGCGACGCGAATCGCGGGTCGCGATCGTCCCCGAGCGCGGCGCTGTACACGTACGCGTTGCCGTCCGCGTGCGTCGACAAGAACAAGTCAGAAGCTTTTAATAAAGACTCTTTGTTTGAAGAGTCTTCTTTTGCGATTTCGCGTTCGCGAATCGTCGGTAAAAACCAGTTAACGCTCGTGCACCGCGCGGCGGTTTTGCCACCGGCGCTTTTGGAGTCATCAGTCTGATGACTTAACACGTCAAGAACGATCCTGCCGCTGCCCCCGACGCCGCCGCCGCCGTCGGTGTTGAACCGTTTCGTGTTTGGAGGAAGAGCCTTCCCGTCGCGATCGGCGATGAGCGCTCTTAGAGATAAAAGTAAAACTTCGCCGTTCCCGAGGCCGACGAGCACGTCGGGTTCGTGCACGTCGTCGGCGAGGAGCTCTCTGTGCGCGACGGCGGTGACGGTCGTGCCCGGGAAGGTCAAGACGCGGATCGGGGGCGGTGAGTTGTGATTGCGTGTGTGATACGCGTCATCGTTTTCGTTCACTTGCGGGTTGAAGTTGTGCACGACGAGCGCGTCGCCGACGTTGACCAACAGACACCTGTGCTTTTTCGCGCCGGGCACTTGCGCCACCACCGCGCGAGGCGAGCACCGGGGGTGGAACGGTCTAGGGCCGTCCGGGTGCGTCCACCGCTTCGCGAGCGCGTGCGTGCCGTCGGGGGTGTCGAACGACACCGACGCGGCGTCGTCCGCGTACGAGGGGGACATGTCCGCGCGGGAAGAAGACCGGCCTGTTCGCGTCGATCCCGCGGCGAAGAACTTCGCCTCCAGAGCCTCCTGTCTTTCCTCCTCGGTCAGGGCGGGAGCCGAGACGCAGCTGAGGGGCATGCACCGGGGTCGGACGGTGCGCGCTCCCGGGCGACGGAGACGAACCCGACGCGATCGGCTCGGGCCGAGGAACCGCGCTCGGGCGGGCGCTGGGTGCCAGCGGCGCGCGCGCTTTTCTGACGAGCGGGCGAGATGCTTCTCGACGCGACGCGTGGAAAACTGACAACGAGCCTGACTCGGATCTGCGCGTTGCGCGGAGCACAATCGCCACGCGCGCGGCCGCTTCCCCCCGGTTTCCTCACGACTCGCCCGCCGCCATGGCGCCGAAGAAGCCCAAGCCGAACACGAAGAAGTTCGGCATGCCCCTGTACGCCTCGGCTTGGGCGGACGAGCGCTCCCTGCTCGTCGCGGGCGGGGGAGGGAAGAAATCCAGCGGCATACCTAACCGCGTCTGCGTCGCGACGTTCGACGGCGAGACGCTGTCGGAGCCGCTCTTCTCCTGCCACACGGACGAGACCGCGCCGCAGGCGCTCGTGATGTTCCCCGACAACTCGCGCGTGCTGTGCGTCTTCGGGGGGGACGTCGCGGTGTACGACGTGACGCGCGACCCGGCCACGGCCGAGGACGAGGCGCTCGGAGAGGATGAGAACGCGGACCCGCCGGCGAGCCAGAGCCGAGCCGGCGCCGGCGCGTCGCCGTACGTCGTCAAGCCCGCGCGTCTCGCCGCGGACGGCTCCGCGGCTCGGTCCACCGTCGCGGACTGCGACGTGAAGTGCGCGGCGTTCTCGTCGGACGGCGCGAAGCTCGCGGTCGGACTGGAGGATGGACGCGTGTGCATCTGCGAGTGGGCCGACGACGACGACCGCGCCGGCGGCTTGACGTTGACAAAGGAAGTGGGCGCGCACGCCGACGCGGTGACGTGCGTGAGCTTCTCCCCGGACGACAAAAGCGTGCTGACGACGTCCGCCGAGTCCGCCGCGGTTCCGGAAAACGCCGGCGCGGCGCTCTGGAGCGTCGAGAAGAACAAGAGGCTGTTCGCCTTCCGCGACCCGGCCGTCTCCGTTCCGCGCGGAAACACGGGAAAAAACGCAAAAGCAAAGCGCGTCGTCGCGTCGTACCGCCTCGCCGCGTTCCGCGCGGACGGCGACGTCGTCACCGTTCTCAACGTCAACGGCGAGGGCTTCGTGTCTCGGTGGACGCCGGAGGTTAGTAAACCGGACGACGTGTCCTGGACCATCGTCGGGTCGATCCGCGCGACGCGCGATCCCGTCTCGGCGGCGTCGGCGTCGTTCGACGGCGCGAGGGTCGGGCTCGGAACCTCGGAGGGCGCCGTCGTTCTCGTCGACGTCGGCGAGACTGGTACGACGACGAAACGCCCGCGCGTGCGCGCGTGTGACAACTCCGCGCACATGATCTTCGTCACCACGCTCGCGTTTTCGACGGACGGCGGTTACGTTTTAAGCGGCTCCGCGGACGCGTCCGCGCGGTGCGCGTTCGCGCGGCGTCAAATCAGCGCCGCCGCGGCGTTCGCGCGCGTTCTCTTTTCCTTCGCGCTTCTCGCTTTATCGTTCCTCTTCCTCACGCTGTTTCTGCGGCGGGGAGGCGTGGCGGGGTTCGCGGCGATGAAAGACACCAGAGGAAGCATCGCGCCGGACGCGGACGGGGGGCTGGACCTGATGCAGGGGCTGGACCTGGCGGACGCCGCCGCGCAGGCGCGCGAGGCGCTGAGGGAGATGGCGGACGCGGGTCGTGTCGCGCGCGACGAGGAGGGCGCCGCGCCGGCGCCGACCCCGACGCCGAGCGACGACGATGGCGGCATCGCGGAGGATGCCGAGGATACCGAGGATGCCGATACCGAGCGGGAGGCGTCTCGGATCGAGCCCGACCCTGTCGAGGATGCCTCCGGGAGGATGACGGCGGGGGACGAGGAGGCGCCTCGCGAGGAGCTGTGAGAGCTTTGGCGCGCGTAGACCGCGTCGTTCGTTTGTTCGTTTCGTTCGATAGACTACACTGGCTGGAAAGTGACTTTGGCGTCGCGTCTCGCGTTGGAAGCGTTCGTCTCTCTTCGACGCCGGAAGGTTTCTTTTCTTCTCTTCGCCACACGCGCCTCTCGTCTCCGCTAAGGACGAGCGAACGCTCGCGACCCGTCTCGCGCCGTTCGGCTCGGTTTCGTTGTACACGCGCTCGTCATCGCGAGACGCCGTCACTTGGCGGGCGTCATCGCGCCCTCCGGCGCGGGCGCGTTGACGTCGTCCTCCGCCTGCTGCACGAGATCGCCCACCGACTTCTCCAGGTCGTCGATGCGCTCGCCCATCTCGTCGATGCGGGTGATGATCGAGTCGCTCATCTGCTGGAACCGGCTCTGCATCTGGCTCAGCAGGTTCTGCACGAACGCAGAGAGGTCCGCGGTGGACTGGGGACCCTCCCCCTGTTGGCCCTCCATCTCGGTGCGCGAGGGGAAGTGAGGGGAACCTTCCCCGAGATTTCGTCTCAGCTATCAGCGTCGCGCGGCCAAAAGTCGACCGCCACTGCGGAGTCCCCCGATTCCGAACCAGCTTTCAAGTGACAGATGAAAATCGAACACGTTTATTTTTTTCGCGGCGAACGGCGCGCGCGCCGACGAAGCCGCGAACGAAGACGAACGCGGCGTTCGTCGCGGCGCACGACCGCGAGGCTCCACGCGGTCGGTCGCGAACGTCGCGGCGGGTACAGGAGCGGGCGCGTCTTCCGTCTCTTTCGTGAAACAATTCATATTACCAATACAAAGACAAAAAAACAGTTTACGGTACCGCGCGCGGCTTTTTTCTTTGACGTTCGAAAAAAACTTTCGCGCGAAGAACCTCCGGCGACCTAAGAGCGCGTCTCCTCAGTCGAAGACGACGGTCCTCCCGTCGTGCACCAGCACCCTGCTCTCGAGGTGGTACCGCAGCGCCCTGGCGAGCGCGACGCGCTCGACGTCCTTCCCCTTGCGCACCATGTCCTTCACCGTGTCGCGGTGCGAGACGGGCGCGACGTCCTGCACGATGATGGGGCCCATGTCCAACTTAGCCGTGGCGTAATGCGCGGTGGCGCCGATGAGCTTCACGCCGCGTTCCTTCGCGCGGTGGTACGGCTTCGCGCCCTCGAACGCGGGCAGGAACGAGTGGTGGATGTTGATCGTGTGGCTCGCGTGCCTGTCGCAGAACGCGTCCGACAACACTTGCATGTACCGAGCCATCACCAACGTGTCCGCGCCGTGCTTCTCGATGAGCGTTTCGATCTTCGCCTCTTGCGCCGCCTTCGCCTTTACTTTGTCTCCGCCGAACTTCTCCGGTTCCATGGGGAGATGGAAGAACGGGATCCCGAACTGGTCCGCGATGTACTTCAGGTCGGTGTGGTTGCTGATGATGAACGGGATCTCGCACTTGAGCTCGCCGTTCGCGTGGCGCACGAGCAAATCCCAAAGGCAGTGGTCGATCTTGCTCACCAAGATGCCGACGCGGTGCGGGTCGGCGTTGTACGAAATGTCCCACGAGTCCATCTCGAACTGGCGCGCGAGGTTCTCGATGCTGCTCTCGAGCGCCGCGCGGTTATCCGCGCCGCTGAACAAACCGGAGAAGTCGATGGAAAGGCGCTGGAAGAACATACCGTCGTCGCTGACGTACTGCGCGGAGCTCAGGATGTTGCACCCGCAACCGAACATGAGCTGCGTCAGGCTCGCCATGAGCCCCTTGCGGTCGGGGCCGATGAAACGCACTGCGAATTTTTTTGACATTTGGATGACCGACGCCAGTGGAGCGACACGCGGGGAGCGCGCTCGTCAGCGAGGTCGGTTTTCGGGAAGGCGTCGCGTATAGTCTCGTCGCGGGGTTCGTCGTTGAGACGACGCGGGGTGGGGCAGCGCGCGAGCGGTGACGGGGGGAAAGACACGGACGGGGCGACGGTCGACCCGTTTTCGCGCCACGACCTTTGGGTGGCGTCGCTTCGCGCGAAAAAAGGTCACGTCGCGCGCACCTTTCGCGACGAACGTCCTGTCATCGGGGTTGCCGTTCGACGGCGCCGTCCCCGGGAGAACGCTCGACGAGAGCTTCACTTCCTCGACGCGAGCGGCTTCGCTCGAGGGCTCGGTGACGGCGGTCGCGACCGTGCGCGCACCGAGCGAGTGTCGCTTCGCGCGGCCCGACGAAAAGCGCGCGGGGGTTTTGATTCCCGACAGCGCCCGAGCGCGCCCGAGAGGTTCGCCGCGCCTTTGCGCGCGCACGAGAGAGAAGGCCGCGGCGGGGGCGCGAACGCCGTATGTGAGCGTGGAGGTCATCGTCTGGAGATGGGGACGCGCGTTGCGTAGTGCGAAGGTCCAACGCGCGACCGACGGAAACCAATCGGCGTCGCTTGGAAACTATCCCAGCTTCGAAGCCGCGCAAACGAGCGCTCGCGCGCTTTTTCGCGACGACTCGCGATGCGCGGCAAAGTCGTATGCGCTCGTAGTCTGGGATTATCGCTCGAAAAAAAAAACTTCAGCTTCTCGAAAGATCCGAAGTGCATCTTTTGTCGTCACCCGTCCACTTGGTCGCCTCGGGTTGATCGGGCGGCGAGTTTGCCGCGCTTCTTCTTGTCCGTCTCGGGCGGAGATTCTGCGCGTCGCGTTTCCTCTCGGCTCGGACGCGATCCGGCTCACTGTGCATGGTCCAGAGGCACCGACGACCGACCCGACCTGCGTGTCGCTGCGGCGCGTGCCCCTCCGACGGCCTCAGTGATCTAGACGGCCTGTGCGGCGCGGTCGCGGACCCGCGAGACCCGACTCTTCCTTCGAGACCCGTCCCCACCATGGGCGCGTCAACGCGATTTCCCGCGGTGCCCAAGCGGTGCGTGGTGACCGGCGGGATGGGCTTCGTCGGGCGCAGGCTGGTGGAGATGCTGGTGGAGCGCGGCGCCGAGCGCGTCGTGGCGTTCGACATCGCGCCGAAGCCCGCGGACGCGGGCGACGACAAACGCATCGTCTGGATGCAGGGCGACCTGACCAACCCCTCTGATGTCGATCGCGCGTGCGAGGGGGCGGATTGCGTGTGGCACATCGCCGCGCTCGTGGGCCCGTACCACGCGCTGGAGATGTACGACAAGGTCAACTTCCAGGGCACGGTGAACGTCATCGAGGCGTGCAAGAAGCACGGCATCGGCAAGATTGTCATGAGCTCGTCCCCATCGACGCGCTTCGACGGCAAAGACATCAACGGCTCGAAGGAGAGCGAGCTTCGGTACCCCAAGAAGTTCCTTCAGGCGTACGCCGAGAGCAAAGCCAAAGGCGAAGAGGCGTGCATGCGCGCGTGCGACAACGAGAAACTGTTCACCGTCGCGGTGGCGCCGCACCAGGTGTACGGACCACGGGACTTTCTTTTCCTGCACAATTTCTTACTCAACGCCAAGAGGCTTAGGGTTTTCGGATCCGGCAAGAACCTCGTGTCGGTGTGCTTCGTGGACAACTACTGCCACGGCTTGATCGTCGCCGAAAAAGTTTTGTTCAAGGACTCGCCCGCGCTGAGGAAGTTTTACATCTGCACGGACGGCGCGCCGGTGAACTTGTGGAAGTTCATCGACCGGGCGATCGTGGACATCCTACCCAACGCGACGTCGCTGTTTCGCAAGTTACCGTTACCGGGCTGGTCGTTCATGTACCCGCTCGGGTATTTCTGCGAATCCCTGGGCGCGGCGCTCGGCAAAAAGTTCAAGCTCACCACGTTCAGCGTGCGCATGTTGCTCATCAACCGGTACTTCGACCCCTCGGAGAGCAAGCGCGACCTGGGGTACGAGCCCATCGTCGCGCCGGACGAGGCGTGGGCCATCACCAAGAAGTGGTTCAAGGAGGAGTGGTTGCCCAAGCACGGGCCCAAGAAGTGAGGCCACGTTTTGAGCGCCTTCGAAGGCGCGCGAGGACGACGAAGGGAGCCGCGAGGGTGTAATTAATGAAGTGCGCGTTCTCGTGTTCCAGCGCGCTCTCGCCCGTCTCACACACACTCTGCCAGCGTGTCCTATCTTTTCAGGAGATCCTTGACAGTCTTTTCCGCTCGTCCCGGCACAGCGATCCGCGCCGCGCCTCGCAGTTCGCGATGTCCGCCCTCGCCGCCTCCACCGCCGCCGCCGCGCGCGTCGCGGCGCCCGCGGTCCGCTCCGCGCGCCGCGCCGTGCGGAGCGCGGCGACGATTCGGGGCGCGCCCGACGCGACGCTCTCGGCGTCCAACTCCATCACGTCGGACGACGTGTCGTCCTGGGAGGAGATCGACTCGCAGGTGGCGGTGATGTGCGCGACGTTCGCCGGGGACTCCAGCGTGAACGGCCGCATCTTCGCGGTCACCGAGCTGGGCCCCGACAAGACGTACGAGGCGCTGGACGACATCACCGTCGTGGACGTGTACCAGGCGGCGTACGACGGCGGGCTCGAGGAGTGCACCACCATCATCGACGTGCACCTGCGCATCGTCGCGGAGTGCATCATCAAGGAGAACGTCGAGCTCGTCAACGCGGTGTACGACAAGTTCCGGAGGATGCCGCCCATGCTGCAGAAGAGCTCCCTGGTCGCGACCGCGGCGGTCGCCGAGGCTGGGCTCCTCTACGTCAAGGAGGAGTACGACCTGATCGAGGCCATCCTGCGCGACGACGTGAAGGGCCCGGAGGCTTCGGACGAGATGAAGCTGGAGTACGAGAAGGTGACGGTGATCGCCGAGTGGATCGACAAGGTCATCGCCGCGATCCACGCGGAGAAGGGCGAGGTGAACGGCGAGCTCGTCACGGACGCGGTCCAGATCCACGTCGAGACCATCGACGCGCCCATGATCACGCCGCCCGACGGGGTCATGTGAGACGCGCCGGACATCTTCCACGCGCTAGAAAAAAAAAAGAGTCCACCCATATTACGCGGACGCAAAACGCGCGACGCGCATCTTTATGATGCATTCATTCTTTCTAAACGCCAAAGCGGGGACGCCTCCCTCTTCTCGCGCGAGAAGAGACGGACGCGGCGGCTCCGTACCGCGTACGTAGTGTGCGGCTTTCGCTTTCACGATAAAGGTAGCCGTATAAGAGGCGTTACATTAAAAATTTTAATAAACGACGCCTAATAAAACCTTACGCGACGTCGCTCCCCGGCGCGCCGTACACCAGCGCCGATACGGCGAAGACGAAAAACAACAACCCCCCCGCGACGGCGACGAGCCTTTGCGAAATTTTCAGCGCGATGATTCTCCCTCCGATAACGGCGAGGCCGGTACAGAAGGCGTGCCCGATTATGCCGCCGAGCGTCACGCCGATCGGGTCTTTATGCGCGGCGAGCGCGATGGTTGTGATCTGCGAGCGGTCTCCCCATTCCGCGAGGAACGTCAGGACAAACGCTTCGAGGAAGATGGGCGTGCAAATTTTCGCGAGCGCGCGTCGTATCCGGCCGATGCTCCTCGCCTCGTTGCTGCCGGGCAGACCCGCGGCGAGCTTCTCCTCCACCTCGGACATCTCCTCCTGCATGGTGGCCTGCGGGTCGCTCTTCCACGCGATGTACAGCAGCCGGCACCCGAAACACGTGTACAGCACAAACGCGGCTTTGTTCACCACGCTCTGGCTGATGAGGTTCGGGACGATCAAGCCCAGCGCGGTGGATAGGACGGTCATGACCGCGAGCGCGCCGATGGCGCCCGCGAAGACGATCGCGCGCGGGTGCCGCATGGCCATGATCGCGGCGATGATGAACGTCTCGTCGCCGAGCTCGGACACGAGGATCATCGCCAGGCTCGAGCTGAACGCATCGCCGAAACCCCCCGATCCCTCCAGAGGCTCCGCGTGCGCCTGCGTGTCGTGAGAAGTGAGTCGGGCGAGGTGCGAGCGCGTCGCGGCGGTTCGAAACAGGGTCGAGGGAAGCTCGGTCAGCCGGCGTCTTCGTCGAGCGCGTCAGACGCGAGGAGAGGCTTCGGTCACATTTGAACCCTCGCGCGCGAGCGGGAGGACGCGCGGAGGGAAACGCACCGCGCCGAGATCGGCCGCCATCGCGCCCGGGCGCGCGTACGCCGTCGCGAGGGGCGCGAGGAGCGCCAGGAGCGCGAGCGTGAGCGCGGCGTCCACGACGCGCGCCATGTTGTGCCGACAGTGGGAGTAGAAAAACACGCAGACTGTCAGAGCCTCGCGACTGCCCTGAGCCGCAGAACCCGCGAGCGCTGTCGAACTCTCCAACGAGGAGGTTCAAGTCACAGACGGTCGATTCGGACTCGACCGCTCGACGTGAAACATCGTGTCCGCGAAAAACTCTCCAAAACGTGATTCGCGCGCCAAACCTCGGCACTTCTCGATGAAGCGGTTCTTCGCGCCCGTCGGCGGATCTTCCGACCCCAGCAAGCGCGCGCGGGGCGACGGCGGGCCTGAGGGCGACGCCGGCGCGGGCGCGGGCGCGCCCGATGCCCCGACGCGCCAGCCGAAGAGCTTCATGACGTGGAACTGCAACTCGTTTCTCGGCCGGATGCGCAAGGAGCTCGACAAGAAGTCGTTCCTGCGTTACGTCGAGGACCACGACCCGGATATCATCGCGCTGCAAGAGACGTGGCTACCCGCCGCGGCGCCCGATCGGTACGACACGTTCCACCGCGCCGAGAGAGTCCAGACGATACCCGAAGCGCTCCCTCCGTCTCCCGCGTGTCGTCGTCCAAGGCGCAAATCTCGCGAGATCTCAATTTGTGGGCACCCTAACTTTTCACTCGGCGCTCTCTGTCAATGAACAAACAAACAAGGCGTCGCGACGACGTTCGCGACGCGCGCGCATAACGTTCGCCCTCGACTGACAAACTTATGCGCCCTCTTATGTCTGATGATTGTCGTTTTTAGCCGCGGCGAGTTGCGCGACGACACGAAGCAGTACCGCGAGGACAAGGCTTTGATCGACCTCGTGATGCGACAAAAACCTCTTTCGTTGTACCGCGCGTTTTGGGCGTGCGCGGACATCAAACGCGCGGGATGCGGCGTGTTAGTCAAGAAGGACGTCGAGGCGCCGAAGAGCGTGACGCGCAGCTTGGTGTCGCGTGTGAAAAAAGACGCGCACGAAGAGGGACGCGTGTTGCTTCTTGAGTTTTCCTCCGTACAGTTCCTCAACGTCTACGCGCAGAACAACGGCTGGACGAAGGAGAGCATGGCGAAGCGCCGCGCGTGGGACGACGAGCTGCGGCGATTTTTGTGTCACGAGGAGCTTAACGCGCTTGACGCGAAGGACGGCGGCGCGAAGGAAACGTCTTTTCCCGTCGTGTCTCGCCCGAGACGAACGGACGGCTCTCGTAAACCGCTGATCTGGTGTGGCGACCTGAACGCGTGCCACAAGGAGGTGGACGTGTCGCACCCGGCGTTTTTCGCGACCCAGAAGGCGGAGGGCAAAAACGGCAAGGCGCCCGTCGAGCTCCCCGCCGACCCCGACGATCGAGGCCAACCCGGTTTCACTGTGAACGAGCGGAAGCGGTTCGACGCGCTCGTCACGGACGCGAAGCTCGTGGACGCCTACCGCGAACTGCACGGCGACGCCGAGATGCGCATGACCTGGTTCGGGCACCCGGGCGTGACGCAGGTGGGGAAGTACCGCGGGCGAGGCATGCGCCTCGATTACTTCTTCGTCGACGGCGGCGATTGGTTTCGCGAAAACGTGGAGAGCTGCGTCCAGGCGACGGACGGCATTCCCGTCGCCGAGCTCGCCGAGCGTCCGGACCGCGCGTTCTTCGGTAGCGACCACTGCGCGGTGCTGCTGCGGCTCAAGAGCGCGGGGGGGGGGACGACGAGTGAGTCGCGATGAGTCTCGGGACGCGGGGACGGGTCGGAGGAGCCGATCGCGCGCGTATAACTACGTTGGTAGGTATACATACGTACATCATCGCGTATATTACTTCCGTCGTTCCCTTCCGATACGCCGGCGTTAGTACTTCACGCGTCGCGCCCGCCTACCGACTCTCGCTCTCGCTCTCGCTCTTCGCGGACGCGTCGAACCGAAGCACGTCCACCGTCCTTCCCGCGTTTTTCGCCTCTAATATGCGCTCGCGAAGCGCCATCCCCGAAGTGGACAAGAGTTTCTGGGGGGGCGTGTTTAGGACGTAGTTGTCCAGCCCCCCCGCCTTGTCGATCCAGCGCAGCGCGTTGGTGGTGACGTTGAGCGGGATCATCTCGTCCAACGTCTCGCTGTACAGCCGCTTTCGGTGCGCGTTGGGCTTCCACGTCCGGCGGCTCTTGTTCCCCCCGTCCTCGGAGACGCGGTTGCCGAAATGCGTCGTCTTCCCCGCGAACAAGCCCTTCTTCGCGCGCTTCTGCACGATCCGGCCCCAGTTGATCACCGCGCCCCTGCCCGACATCGCGCGTGGACGCGTCCCGGAGGGAGGTTTCCCCCGACGGCCACCCGCGCGACGCGCCTCGCACCTCGTCGTACGCGCACCGGTGCGCGCGCGAGTGGCGACGCGTCCAGATTAACACGCCACCGCCGGTGCTGCGTTTTCACGCGCGCGGGGAGGCCCGACGGCGAGAGGACGACTTGGGCGTGGAAAGACGCCGGTTCACCGCGCGCGCGACCGGTGGAAAAACCCGCGCGCCTTTGAAACCGACGCTTGAAGGCGAGCGCCGCGCGATCAAACCGCGAAAACGAACGGCGATGCGATGCGCCAATTGGCGCGCCGTGGCGCGAAGACTCCCCCTCGCGCGATTTCTTTCGCGGGTCGTACGAGCAAACAGTCAGGCGCGCGGCGAAAACGCCGGGAAAGGCTCGCGAGAAGCCGTCGATTCCGCGTCGCGCGAAAAAGCAGACCGTCGTTGGTGAGTCATGACTCGAGTCCCCGAATGAGATAAGGCGCAAACGCGCCATCGCCTCTGATTTCGAGTCTCGAGCGGGGGAGGCGAAATTGTAACGTTCTGCCAAACACAAAAATTTGGCTTTTTTTGGTTATCGGTCGTGTTTGAACGAAGGGATTGTCAGCCAATCGCGTGGCGTGCTCAGTGCGGAATTCCTACGACGCGCCAATCGGCGACCCGACAGGCCCGACACCGATCCCGACGCTCCGCGACTCGACCGCACACACCCGAAGTTTTGACGTACCGAACTTTACCCTGCGCGTTCACTTTATCGTTTACGACCGGACCGGTGGTTGCGACATCGTCACCCCCCTGCCGCAGTCCTCACCGCGCGTGGCGTACGCGCGTGAAGGCCCGGCCCGTTCGCGGGTGCAGGGAACCCGTATCCGCACGCTCCCGTCGCGCGCCTCCCGAGCAGGAGCGTTCGCGCGTCGCGAGCACAGTCCGCGCGCGAAGTCCGTCCGCGAACGCCGAGACGTCTTTCGGCTCTGACGCGATGGAAACCGCGACGGTGACCCCGACGGGAAGCCTACCTCGCGTGCGCGTGGTGGGGTTCGAGCCCGTGCCGAGCATGAGCGCGCCGGAGGACGCGCGCAACCCCCTGATTTCGGGTTTTCTGGGCGGCGAGACCATCACCGTGAGCTCGCCGCTGTCGCAGATGCTGGTGGGCTCGACCGGGAAATCGGGAAGCGCCGATGGATCCCCGCAGAGCGGCTTTTTCTCCGCGCAGAGCAGCGATTCGGACCGGTCCGGAGACGTCGCGCGGCGGTTCGACAACGAGCTCGCCGCGGGCGGGCTTTACCGCCAGGGCTCGATGGAGGGCACGAGTGAAGTGCGGCACGGCGACGACGCGCTGGGCGTCCGGGGAAGGGAGACCCCGCCCATCGACATACCGTACGCGCGAGGGTACCGACATCCGAGGAGCCAGAGGTGAGGACAGAACGCCCCCTTTTTCGTGCGCTTTTTCATGGACGGGGCTTTTTGACCCCAAACCGCGAGTCGCGACAACCGCCTCACGTCGCGTTTCCCGCGAAAAGCGCCGGCGCGGGTCGCCGGAACCGGGCCCGCGCGACGAAACGCGCGCGCGTCCGCGGTCGCGCGCGAGGCCGCGACCGCGCGCGCGCGCGAGGCGGCACGCCACCGCGTCGCGCGACGCGTCGCGCGACAGAGGCGCCGCGCCGCGCTCGCGAGACGCTCATCCATCCCGCCGGAGGATACTTCCGGGATACTTCCACCTCCAACTGTTTGTGTCGTGACCCGTCCGTCGCGATCGATCGAAGACGCCGTGTGACTGACGAAAGCCCTCTTCCCCTTTGCAAATTTTTTTCACGCGAAAAGGCAACCCTCGCAAAGACGGAGAGACGACGAATATTAACCCCGGATGTCCTCCGCACGACGCAAATAAGCCGCGCCTGCTACGCCGCAAAATAAGCCGCACGCTCCCGACACTTGGCTGTCGGGAGGCACCGGACCCGAAGGGCTGTACACCACTAAAAAATTATTCTTTTACCCCGGGTCCGGTGAGCACGCGAAAAGCAAACACGTCACACCCTACTACCAACATTTTACCCGCGTCTGATCGACGCGCTTAACATTATTAGAGACCAGAGAGACCCCACGTTATTAGGCGTCTCCTACCGGCTCCGGTCGCGCGCAAAACTCGCGACTGGTCGCCAAAGTGACTGGTCGATCACTCATTATTAGACTACTTTATTCATACCGACACGGAAGGATGACGAAGGAAGATTGCGTGACACGTATCACGGAAGTATGTTCGAACGGATTCAAAGGGAAGCGCGCGCGTTTCGAGAGCGTCGCGCGCCGAGTATACATGTTGTTACCATTCATTCTAGTCACATTCTATTCACTCGACATACCGTGATTAACGACCAAACGTCACGCGCGCGCGTCACGCCGGAGCGCGCGCGATAGGAGCGGTCCGACGCGCCGTTGGAAGACGTCGCTCAGCGCCGCGCGCGTCTCCCGCGGCGTCGACGCGCAAGACGTCAGACGCGTCAAAGCGTCGAACCCCGTCAAAGTGCGCGGCGTTTCTTTTCGCGTCGCGTCCTTCCCAGAAACGTCGTCTCGCGGCAAAACATTCGCGCTCGAATCGAAATCGCGTGAATTCACGGGGAAAAACAGCGCGGCGCGAAAGGCGTCGTCGTCGAGACGCGCTAAAGCGCGAAGCGCGTCGGAGGCGAGCGGCGCGAAAGCCGACGCGAAAGGCGTTAAAGCCGAATCGCACGTCGGTTTCGTCTCCGCCGACTCTATCCGCGACGCGAATCGGTCCAAAATACCCACCGCCGTTCGAACGAGCGCGTCGCGCGTCGACGCGCCGCACGCCACTTGGGCGTCGGAAAAGAGTCGCGTTCCTTCCGACGCTTTAACGTCTTCGGCTTCGGCTTCGGCTTCGTCGCGAATGTTTCGAGTTTTTGTCGAGTGCGCGGCGTGCAGGTGCAGCAAAACCGCGAGGCACGCGCGGTGCGATTCAATCTCCAGCGCCGAAAGCGACATCCGCGTCGCGGCTCGCTCCGTCGCCTCGATTCGCTCCGTCGAGGCGCTCGCGTGCGTCGCGACGGAAAGCAGAGCGTCCACGAGCTTTTGAAGCGCCTCTGCGCTCAGAACAGCGCCGCGCGCGAAGTACGTCTCCGCGGCGGCGTGCGCGAGAAGCGCGCACGTCTCGCCCCGCGCCGCGATTAGATCACGTTGTTTCGCGTTTAGACTTTTGACGTCCGGCTTGGTCGCCTCCATCGCGCGCGCGAGCGCGTCCACGGCGACGGACCACCCGTGTTCGTCCAGCGCGTCTGCGGCGTTTGAAGAGAGCAGGCGGTGCATCGCCCCGACGCCGCACGACGCCAGTTTCTTGGAAGAGGTCAAACAGAGCGAGACGAAGAGGTCAAACAGAGCGCCGAGCGTCTCTTTTCCTCGCGAATTTTCACTCGTCAGAATTCGCTCGCGGCGCTTCGCGGTGAGGTCGACGAGCAGATCGAGGCAGCGCTGGGTCGTGTGGAACACCCAGGAATCCTCGCCTTCGCCTTCGTCTTGTTTCTCGTCGTTCTCGTCGTCGAAACGCACGCGGTCGAAGATCGGGAGCAGGACTTTGTGGTACGCCTCGAACCAGAACCCGGGCGAGAAGCGCTCGCCGTGGAAGTCCAGGATGTCGAAGAGCACCTCCAGCGCGGAGCGTCGAATCTCGGCGCGTTTGTCGAAGGTGAGATCGGAGAGGCCCTTCAGAAGCGGGAACCAGTAGAAGACGTGCGCGTCCGCCTCGGTGAACGCCGTCGCGCCGCGCGCGCGCGCGACGGGTCGGGAAACGCCGTGAGTCTTTTCGGCTCTCTCGATTTCCTTCGAACGTAAATCCGCGTCCCCGTCGCCGACGACGGCGCCGCCCGCGGCGCTCTCGACGCCCTTCTCGAGGTCGCCGATGGCGCCGTCCGCGAGCTTGAGCGCGCAGAAGCGCAGGAACGCGACGGCGTTGAGCGCGACGACGCCGTCCGCGCCGTTGTCTTCCTTCGCATAACGCGTGAACGCGATGAGGCAGTCGACGCAGTCTGTGAACACACTAGGGTCCGTCTCGGTGATGCGGTCGAAGTGCTCGCGGATGACGCGCTCGACAATCTCAAACGCCAAAGCTGCCGTCGTCGGCCGCGCATCCGACGCCGCCAAAGTTAACACCGCGAACACGCTCTTCCAGCCGCTCTTGACGTTTTTCGCCTGCCCCCCGATCATCGAACCCGCGCACCGCACGATGAACTCGCGAACGGCGGGGCTTTTTGACCGCCGCGTGACCATGACGAAGGGTTTCAAAAACTCGTTCTGGAACGAGTAGTTCAGAAGCTCTTCGCGTTCTAAAAACTTCGTCGCCAGCTGCCGCAACGAGTCCGCCGCGTACATCGCGACTTCCACGGAAGAAACGTGGCAGCACGCGTCGCAGAAAAAGGCGCTCATCACCGCCCACATCTTCGACCACACGAAACGCGTTCGCGTGTCCATGTTCGCATGCGCCACCTCCACGAGCTTCGCGAGCGAGCACACGCGCGGCGGCGAAGACAAAAGCTCGAACGAAGATACCGTACACAGCGCTTTCGTGAACGACACGACGGCGTCGCCGTCCAGTTCAGAGCTGACGAGGTGCGCCGAGCTCACCGCGTCCAAAGGCGTAGCGCTTGTCGCCGCGGGCGAAGGCGGGACGAAGTCCGGCGAGTCCAGGTCATCGAAAGGGTTTTGGTTTTGTTCCACGTTTTCGTCTTCATCTCCGTTTACGTCAGCCGCGTCGGTACGTCCGGGAACCGAACGCGCGCCCGAGGAAGGGGAACCGGAAGCGCCGACGGAAGAGTCGGCGCCGTCCGCGCGCTTCTTAAGGTGCGCGAACGGGCTCTCGTCGGCGGAAGAAGAGGAGTTCGTTCCGCCAAACACCCCCGCGCCGCCGAACACGTTGGCGAGCGTGGGTGAGTTCTTGAACGCCGCGCTCACGTTCAAGGCGTTCATCGCGTTCAACGCGCCCATGTCCCCGCCTTTCCAAGGCGACCCAAAGGCTCCCGTCGAGGGCGTCGAGCGCTTTTCTTTCGCGGACCGCTCCTCCTTTTCGGGCGCGCCGCCGAACAGACTCGCCTCGTCGAACCCCGCCGCCGCCGAGTGAATTTTGTCGTAGCGGCTCGCCGCCACCAAGACGTGCGTCCAGCTTTTCTCGTCCAACGCGTTGCCCACACTCTTCGCCAGCTCCACCACGCAACGCATCGCCTCCGCGTTCTTTTTCGTGAAAGCGTACGGCTTTTTAGTCTCGGCGCCGTTTACACGAACGGAAGAAGACGCGCGCGGCGCCGCTAAATCCGCCGCCTCGCGCGCGCATCGCTCGAGCGTCTCCGCCGAGTGGAGCGCCGCGGCGAGGCGCGCCGCGGCGAGGTACCCGGCGAGACACGCGTCGACGATGTGCGCTTCGACGGAGCCTATGTCTCCGTCCGCGACGTCTAAAAACGCGTCCCGGAACGTGCACAGCGCTAAACGCGAAAACTGCGCGAACATGATCCCCGCGCAGTTTGGGTCGCGGACGTTTTGGAACCCGGCGGCGTCGCGCGCGGCGCGCTCGCGAACGCGTTTCATGAACTCGGAGGTGTCCACCTCGTGCACGGTTTTCTTCGAACCGCCCATCAGTGACATGAGCATGTCCACGCCCAGTCTGTTGGACACGTCCTTCATGGCTCGGTTGATGGACTGCGACGCGGAAGAAGAAGCAGAGCTCAAGCTTTTCGCGTTGAGCTCGGCTTTCTCGGCAAGAAGTCGCGGGTCCTCGTCCTTCATGCGGATCTCGTTGGAGACGATGCGGTCGTAAAGCTCCTCGAGGTGCTCTTTGGGAACGTCCGCGCCGTCGTCGATGCCGCGGTTGTTCCGCAAAAACCCTTCCTTGGTCATCTTGTGCTTCACCTGCGGGTTGTGCGCGTCCGTGTTGAGCATGATCACCGAAAACGCGAGCACGTACGCGGTGTCGGCGCTCTTGTACGCGCCCGGGTTGCACACGCAGAAGCGCTCGGCGAACTTCTCCATCAACCGGTCGATCTTCTGGGACTCGCCTGGTAAACGGAACCCGGCGAGGAAATTCCGTATGGCCTCATCGAGTGTAAGGCCTTCAAAGTCCATCGCGTCCACGTACGCGTGCATCACCGTCAAGCAAACCTCGTCGCGCTCGCCGAGGTAATCGCCCACCGTCGTCTTGTCCAGGTCGGGCGTGTCTTTAAGAAACGACGCAATCTCCTCTGGGGTCTCGCCGCACCGACGCAATCTCTGCATCGCCTCTATCCCCTTCTTCGGCTTCGCGTTGAACAGCGCGATCGCGGACTGGTACTCCGTCTTGCTCGCCTTCATCGCCTCGATGCCGGCGAGCGTTTTTTCACTCCGTTCCGCGTTCGTTTTCGTCTTCGTCTCCGGTCCGTCGCGAGACCCTGAGCCCTCTGAACCGAACGGGGATCCACCCGAACGATCGTCGTCAGCCCGCCCGCGCGTCTCTTCGCCGCCTTCCTCCGCGCTTTTGTCCTCTCGGCAGTCGCCGGCGACCCAGTCGCGCAGCGACTCCAAAAGCACGCCCAGGCACTCCAGCGCCTCCAGGCGCAGAGACTGCTCACGCTGAACATCCTCCGCGGTCATGGACGTGACATCAGTCTTGTTCGCGACGGAAGAATACTCGTACGAGTTATTGCCGGCGTCGCCGTCGCGCGAGCCAG
>ENA-OUOG01001124-OUOG01001124.1-marine-metagenome-genome-assembly--contig:-NODE-1124-length-32199-cov-3.730060_pt1 | contig 32199 bp, 18 predicted proteins | sample MGYA00248635_ERZ508505 | MGnify/ENA primary metagenome ERZ508505 (study PRJEB26176, sample SAMN06267871) | marine metagenome | isolation source: Saanich Inlet, British Columbia, Canada | place: Pacific... | reverse complement strand
TTCATGTTCAACGATGTGTGGTTGTGCCATGATTGTAGATGTTCGTTGAAATTTGAGATCGCAAGGCAGGCATCTCCATTACGGTGATCTGTCGTTTAGATTCTTGCTCAATGATTAAAGATATCATTACGTCCTCCAACACATGCAGCACAGGGTTTTCTGTTGTACTGGCTAACACCTCCAACGCCGGCGGACCAATTATATAAGAGAGCCCACCATTTGCCCACGCCGACGGGTACTCTCCTAGGTATGGCGTTGTGTTCCAAGATGAACCTGGCTCGCAACGCCCCACGCACCAGTCGCCGGGTGAAGACAAGCCACCGGGGTTTTTTACAGCTTTGGCTGCTAAGAAGCTAGTTTTGGGAATACGGCTGAGATGATTGATTTGTCCCTCAAGCACTTGAAATTGCTTTGAATCGGCTAAGAGTGCTACGTCGTCGTCAATTTTCCACAGCACTGCGGTGGGGTAGCGTGAGTGGGTCTCTTCGAGCATCGTCAAAATCTTAGAAGGAAGAAACTCATAACTGTCGTCACATTCTAAGTAAATGCGATGATTCGTATCGTCATAGACGGTCTCGCTGTTGCCCCCCGACACGATAAAGTAGTTTGCGATACCTAGCCTTTCACACATCCAATCAATTCGCGTCCACCGGTCCTTAAATTTTTCGCATGAAACAAAGAGCAGAATTAGATCTGGTTGTGTAAACCTGCTGTCTTTTCGGTGTTTGATAAAATGCTCCTCTCTGATGTTATCGGCTCTACAAACCTTTCGCACGTCGGTAGGGATTCCGAGGACCTTTATTAGCGGTGACTCAATTAGTGGTGACTCAGGCTCTCAAAGTAGGCAGCAGCACCCCCATTGCGGTAATGCCTTAACCATTTGCTCGCTACTAACGCACCCTCAGCCTTAATGGTGAAGTCTGAGATCGTGGTCTGCACGTGCCTAATAATGTTATCGACTGATCGCTCTGTATATGTGGTTCCAGCACCAAATTTATAGACAATACGCGACATGTGGGTATTTGAGGGCACGACGCACGGAACAGCGTTCGCTAAGCTCTCAATGCAGACGCCGCTGATAGCTCGATCAAATCCCTCTGGTTTATTTGTGATGATGGTGAGGTCGACCGTTGCAATCAATCTCGAGAAAGTCTCTGGTTCCAAGAACCCGGAAATAAAAGTGAAGTTGGGGTGCTCAAAAGGCGCTTTATCACCCGAGCTGTCGTGAAACGTGACGTTATACCCGTGGTCTAGGAGCGAGCGACAGAGAGGCTCTAACAAGCCGCCGTCTTTTCGGGCGCGCTGATGCCCAAAAATCCCAACGTTAAGGGCTGCCTTTGCCATGCGGTTCTTGGCCGGTTTCGGGCCCCTGACGTAATGGATATAAGGCGCTGTACGTGTTGGGATGCCTAATTCGTTTAATTCGCAGGCCAAGCTCAAGTTATTCGCGATGCAGTAAACGCCATGCTCCCTTGGATTCTGCAATTTCTTCAAAACCGCGGGGTCGGTCATAAGGTGGCTATCGGAGTGCTGTTGCAGACTGTAATGGAACAGAAAGTTGACGCGCGGCGCACGACGCTTTGCTTTTAACGCAGCATACGCCAGATTCGGAAAAGCTGTTGAGCATATTTGTGCATCATGATCGTGGGTCGCTTCGATGGCAGCCACCATTTCTCGCGTTAGTTTTTCCCTCGATCGCCAATCAGCCTGAGGGTTATCCAAGAGTGACCAATTGATAAATGGATGGCTGAATACTTTGATGAATTTATGGTGAGCTCCAACAAACTGTACAACGGCGTCAGACAATTCTCGGCGAGCACAAATTGTAACCTCATAACCCCTCTTATTCAGCCAGCTCGCAAAATCTCGAGCATACGCCGCATGGCCAACTAATTCTGCGCCGAGTGTGGGCTCTAGTAGACATATTTTAGAAGTCATAGCAGGTAGAAGTCATAGCAGGTCACTTAAAGTATGGGGTTTGTATTTGGAGTTAACGCACTGCGAAAAGTCGTTGCCGGTTTTGTGAGTAGAGTGCTTACATCGTGCACTCATGTTTTAAGTTTTGTGATTAAGCCGTAAGAAAGGCATATTCCTTTTTGGAGAGACTAACGCTTGCCTGCGGTCATTCAACCGGCACTGTGTGCCGCTCATGCCGGCCCCATCCACATATCACAACCTGCGCAATTCTAACGAGCAATCTCCGTAGTTTGTGACTGCCATTATATTAAAGGCAGTATCGCATCCATGTGGGAAATCAAATCCAGTATGCTCTCTCAGTGTTGCAAGCGACTCCAAATCAAATTCATGCACGGTGTGATTATATTGGTCGGTCACCAAGCCACGCCGCGCCGAAATTGCAATGTTGTCTAGATGTGTTGAAGGAAATAAGCGCTCCTGAATAATCCGATGCTTCCCTGTCTGCTCAAATTCAACCAGTAGCAGCGATGAGTCATAGTGGTTGGCTGGTTTTAGCGTTGGATGTCCGCGCGTTATAGCTATGAGCGCCAAAGAGCTGCTTAAGAATTTTACGTCCTGTACATGCTCGCCGCGAAACGGTATCTCAAATTTTGGCTCGCTTGTCTGAATATCAATAAATAACACGCCTCCATGTTGCTTTCGCCCAGTGACGGCCAGGGTATTTGCGTCATAGAATGCGATGCCGTGAATAAAGTGGCCAAAATCATGAACAATATCTCTAACGTGTCGTAGTTTATTGCCATCGGTGTCGTAAACTGTGACGGTCTTTTGGAAGAAATTGGTCACCGCCATTAATCCATCGCGGCTACTGGCCATTAAATCTGTCTCGACCGGCTTAGATCCCCAAGTGGTGGGAATAGAATGCCGTATCTTCGCGTGGCGTTGCTCCACGTTAAATTCGAACAAGTAGATGCGTTTGCCATTGAAATGGCAGGCTGCGCCAAGCTCTGGTCCGAGCAAGCTCACGGACGTCATGCTTGACACGCGTCGACGCTCCCCAATGAATACATCTGGGTTGTCTGACTCGAGCTTGGGGAAATTAATTTTCATTGACTGACTTGTATACATACACCTATGCATTCGAAACTTTACAAATGAGGCTAAGTTCTTAGGCTCTGGTTTTGTTGTGCGTGAGAGAGCTTCAATCGGTAGGTACCTCCTTTATCGGTAGGTACCTCCTTTGGCGTTGCATGGAGAGTATAAGGCATATAGCTCATCGAGGGTTTATTTATCGAAAAGATACGGTAGTCCAATTCACGCGAAATTTAAAATGAAACCAAGTATACCGGCATCTAAGATGCGCGGGTCGTCTGTAGAGTCGTGGTATGACGCACAGCATTCGATCTCCCGGTTAGTACCACAGATTATTGAGTGCGCCTACGTTCGAACACAGAAGTGAGGTCTTTGGTGACCTCAGATCTTCGTTATACAAGTGGCGAATCGCTAGCTCTAATACGCGATACTCGATGGATGCGTTGCAGTAACTGCCGGAGCTTATCGCCATTGCCACTTTGCTCTCCCAGCCGGGAACAAACTTATAATGCTCGCAGATGAGCTGGTTATCATTGTGATAGGGTCCATCTAGGCGATGTGCGGTCTGTAAGTGCACCCTGCCTGACCATCTTGCTAGCGGCGCTTTATATAAGTTTGGGTTCCCGCGGGATTGCACCCAGTGGGTAGGAATGTGACCCCGTTCTATCAGTATGCGCACTAAGCGACTGCGCACATTGCTCTGAAAATTAACGTCCGCATGCGCTGTGTTTGCCGGCCAGTGCACTGGAGAGAGATCGTCGGTATAGGGCGCAGCCACACTCGGTCCTGTATCGGCATTTAGGGATTCCAGTGTGGCAAGCGTTTCTGGAAAGCAATCGAGCATGAGTCCTCTGCAGAGATGATGGCCCTTCTCATCCAACTTTGTGACGAGATCACTGAAACTACGCATCGTTGGTGGAGGGCGCCAGAATTCATCCAGATCAGCAATTAGCGCCCAGCGATCCGCACAAAAGTGACGTGCAAGCAAGCCTCGAGCGGCAATGCCGAAACGCAACTTGCCCAGCTTATCGGCAAAACTAAGATTGCTGCGGTACACGCTTACATCAGGTTGGCTAGCCAGCCAGTCCAGCGAACCGTCGGTGGACCCATCATCCAACACAATAAAATGGGTGATGCCTACATTACGGTAGTGTGTTGTAAAGTGCGGCCAAAAGTAGGCCTCGTTCTTCGCTGTGGCCACAAGGCAAAGCCGGTCTTGGGTGTATCTGGGCCGAGGATGCGTTGAAGTGAGATTTGTCGCTTTGACACCGGTTATGACTCGTCTTGTGCTTGTTTAAGTTACTGTGTTCAGAGAGTTGACTAGCGCTGAAGCCGTCGCATTCAAACCCACGCTGCGCGCTCTTGCTTGAGCCATGGCTGCTTAGCTTACGTGTGTGCGTCGCGCTTTGAACCGACGCTTAAACTGAAAACTTCCAATATTCGTCAAGCGCAAGTACAGGCCAACGCCTACTGAGCTTAACACTTGTGCGTGCTGCATTGAATCGGTTCCACTTCTTCATTACCGACTTATGCTGCTCACTAATAATTGGGCCTTCGCCCATAGTGCGGGGCCAGCTTTCGCGCTTTATGGGAGGGGGGCACCGTTTGTGATTCAGGCCGCCACAGCCGCTGCGCGTTTTTGCAATGCCACATATTGTAAATTTCTCGCAAACATAGGCTTGCGATGGACGCGGAGGTGGGCTACATTCCCCTTGGGTGCGCGTGCTGTGCGTCCCGTGAGCTCGTTTTATGGCGAGTGAAGTTGACATAAAACGAGTAAAAGCGGGGTGTCCAGCCCCAACGGACAACACATTTACGGCCACAAAAATACAGGGCTGAAACGGGAGTGACTTTTAATGGACTACACAGTATCTGAAGCTCAACGGGCGATTACCGAGCTTTATGTAGGTATTTTTAACCGCGCGCCTGACCCAGAGGGGTTGGCGTTTTGGACGGACAAACTTGTCATTGACGGGGCTGATATTGACGTAGTTCGCGCTGCGTTTGTCTCGAGCATTGAGTGGCAAGATGGCGTTGGCCAAAGCACTAACGCTCAGGTTGTCTTCCATTTATATGAGAGCTTGTTCGAGCGTGAGCCAGATCCCGAGGGCTTACAGTTTTGGGTTACTGCATTAGATGAAGGTCGCGTCACGGTTGACGAAATCGTAAAGAACCTCCTCGACGCAGCCTCTGCATACGACCAGCTCACGGTTGATAACAAGGTTGATGCGGCGCTCTACTACACGCTCCAGTCCGGCGGCGAAGACATGGTGAATAACGCCGGCTTCAATGGCGCGGCGGCTACCCAAGCGGTAGACAACGTTGATTACACCTCTGCTTCTGTGGAGGCATCTTACGCGGCAACCGATCGCTCTCTGCAGGATGAGGGTTCAGTCATTTCACTGACCGCGGCAGACGATGAAATTATTGAGGGCACGCAGTACGACGATATCGTGCGCGGCGCTCTGAACGATACCCTGAACGGCTTTGACACCATTGACGGTGGCGACGGTAACGACACCCTTGAAGTTGTTGTTCGCGCGGGCGATGGTAATACCCTGGGTATTCCCGGTTTCGTTGACGTTCAGAACGTAGAAACATTGACGCTCGATATTGTCAACGGCGGCATTGACATCGAATTGGTGGGCGGCGACAACTTTGATGACGCGCTAAACACGGTGAACGTGTTTAGCACCGGTGGTACTGCAGAGAGCGTGCGTGTTGAGGCCGACGTCGACGAGATCAATATTGGCATGGTGCGCAACGACGACGGTAGCTTTAACGAGCGCGGTGTCATTGAGTCAGATGTGGTAGTAGACGTAGTTGACACTAACAGTGACGATGCCGATACATCGGTAGCCGTCTCTACAGACCGCGGCGCTTACATTACTTCAACCGGCGATCTAAGCGCTGTGGATGTGGTTGCCGACGGCCAGAATATTGAAGGCGATAGCGGTGACAACGACGTTGAGATCACTGTTCAGGGCGACATCGCCAGTGTCAACTCAGTGGCGGGTGATGACACCATCATTACCAGCCTTGAGGGCAACATTGGTGCCGTAAATGCTACGGGCTCGTTTGAGCTCGATGGCTCCAGCATTACTGTTGTTGCCCAGCCGCAAGACGACTCGTCTGAAGCGGGTAATATTTCAAGCGTGACCGCTACGGCGCCTACGGGTAGCGTATCTATTAACGCGCTGAACAACATAGGCGATGTGGTCGCCCGTGGTGACGACGGCGTGACGGTTGACACCACGCTCGGTGATATTGGTTCTGTTTCTGCGCCCGGCTGGAATGACCTTGCTGGCGATCCGCAGGTGTCAGCGTTTGTGGATATTGACGCTGCCGACGGTGCCATTGGTACCGTAGATGCTGTGGCAAGCGGAAACATTACTGTTGATGCTAGTGACGATATCGGTACCGTTACCGCCGACGGCGGGTATGTTCGTGTCGACTCTGATTTTGGTGCGATTGGTGTTGTTGATGCCACGGGTGAGGCTGGCGTTGTGGTTCAAGCCAGCGACAACATTGGCGAAGTCACTGCCAGTGGTTATTTCGTGGACGTAGATTCCTATTCCGGCGACATCGGTACTGTGACTGCTAACACCCTAGGCGCCGGTACAGACGGTGCAACCGTCACCGTGGATGCTCACATGGGTGGTATAACGTCGGTTGACGCGACTGCCGGCGATGATATACGCGTTAACGCCAACGATGATATTGGTTCAGTAACCGCTACCGCTATTGGAGATGCGGCTGACGTTGAGGTTACATCGGTCACAGGCAACATCGGCACGGTAGTTGCTGATGCGAGTGACGATATCTACGTGTATGCACAGGAGGGTACTATTACTTCCGTCACGGCTACCGCTGAAGACGGCTATGTCTATGTTTCCGCCGAAGAAGATGTTACGTCGGTCACCGCGACGGCCCGCGGAGATAGCCCCGGCGGACGATTCGGTGCGGGCGATATAGACGTCATTGGTGGCAGTGTCGGTAGTGTTGTTGGTAACGCCTCCGACGATTTCACGGTCGAAGCTTCTAGCGACATTGGATCGGTCGCGGGAGTCGGGGACTCGTTGTTCGTTAGCGCAGGTGGCAGTGTGCAAACTGTCGACGTAGAGATAATGGCGGGCGATGACATTGTTAGCGCCGCGGAGCTTAGTTATTTCTTCGGCTTTGGTAGTGATGCGGGTTTGCCAAGTGGAGAGGATTCTTTAGACGCCGTTATAATTGGTGCGGCCAGTGTTGGCGATGTGTCCATATCAACTAACTCTTCGGACGAAAGTTTGGACCTGTTTGTTGCCTCGTTGGGCTCAGTGGGCAGTGTGTCAGTAGATTTGGGCGATACAGGCGGTGGATTCCTGCCGGCTCGAGAGCCACTTGACGCCACTATCGATATTCACGCTCAAAACGACGATGCAGTTACAGTGTCGTTAAGCGCTAATTCCGATGCGGCTGTAGAACTGTTCGTAGGCTCTGTGACCTCTGACACCGACACTGCACCAACCGAGTTGAATCTAACCGTTAACAACGCGAACGAAGATGCGTTTATTAACGTGTACGCTCAAGTTGGCAGTAATTATGGTATTGGGTCCGACGAGGTGAGCGTCCTCGAAACCGTAACGGTTGATGGCGCTGGCAATGGTTACTTTGGGCTTGATTCACTTAACGCAACACTCACCACCTTTGACGGTGGCGACGGCTCTGGCGATCAAGACGTATCTATGACCGTCAACGCTGGGTCAGACCAAGAGATCAATGTGACTACCGGTTCTGGCGACGACGAGCTCTATCTATCATTCATGGATGGCTCAGATCACGGTACCGTTGACATTAGCACTGGCGCAGGCGATGACGTCTTTGACATGAACGCTCGCTATGTCGCTGGTACATTCGACGTAGACATGGGTGCTGGTGATGACGAAGTCATCTTCTTTGCAGCCTCTGATGCCGTGGTTAGCATTACCGCAGGTGAGGGCAGCGATAGCGTCGAAGTTTGGGCCGACGAAGATGGAGGCAATTATGTGCCAGTTGACCTGACGGTCAACGCTGGCGCTGATGATGACGTAGTAGAAATCCACGCTAACCGCGACTCCATTGAGGCGGCGAGCTTCGATATGGGCGACGGCATGAACACGCTGCGCTACGACTACGAGCCGGGCGGTGCGACCCAGTGGTCAGACTCGGATATCGAGCGCTTCGACCTTGATAACGTTGAGGGGTCTGTACACACGCTGGGTCTCGACGTGGGGCTTCTAATCTCTGATGACGTCACGCTCGATCTCACCGGCGTTGGCGGCGTAAGCGTTCTCGAGATAGAAGGCGCGACCCAGGAAAAGTTTAGTGAAGGTTCGGTGTTAACCATTGACGGTGCCGCTGCCGACTTCACCATTGAAGCCGGCGATAACGACTTTGGCAACTCAAACGAGGATTCCCATGACGTCGATGATAGTGCGCTCTTGCTGAGTGTAGGCGGCGTCGAATCGTTGACCATTAACTCGGGCGAAGAAGTGGGTGTTGTTCTAGATGCCGCGCTCAACGAGTCGCTTGGCAGCGTAAACATTACAACTCAAGAAGACGACGCCGAGGTATCACTCGTTGGCTTCAGCGATGGTTTTGATGCCACCGTCACAACGGGCGGAGACGACGCTGAAATTATGATTTTCAGCGGCGACTATGGTGCAATCACCGTATCTGCTTCAGACAATGCTGATGTAACCATCAATGGTGTAGATGGCAATGTGAGTGATTCCTGGGGCCCAAATCTCGATGTCGTTAATGTCTCCATTGACGCAATCTCGGTAAGCAGTACTTACACAGACGCGTCTGATTTTGACGACGCAGACGTGGAGATTCGTGGTGCTGTGTGGAATGGCGCGTCAATTGTAGATGGCGTCGCCACTATCGATATTGGTACTGTCGATATCTCGGGTGACTTTGCGTCCGATTTGGACATTCAGGCAATGTCGGATGGGTCGACGGTAACCATTGATGCCGTATCGTTTACACTCACGCAGTCCGATGATTTCTTTGGAACCGGCGAACTAGGCATCGACGATGTCCGTGGTGCCAATATTTCGGTGGGCCTTGAAGGTGGTATCGACATCGACGCTACCGCTGGATCGGATACACAAAACCAGTCTTTCGACATCGAGATCTTTGATGTTGACGACTCGACCATCTCGTTGGGAACCATAGACATCGACATGGGGCGTATGAGTGACGATACCGATGGCCTGTTCAATAACACATTTGGCGTGACGGTCACCGACGCAGATAATTCTGTGGTTACGGTGGGCGAAATAAACGCAAATCTGGATGGTGCTGGCTTTGCTCTTGAGGTGGATGACAACGACAACACCAACGTTACCTTTAGTGACGTAACAGTCACTGGTGAGGACGCCTCTGTCAGCGTCGTTAACAACCTTGCGACAACCGATGGAAACGACGTTCTTATAACCTTCGGTGACGTAACACTGACTGGCACGAGTACTGACGGAGGTGGTGTTAGCGTTGAAATTAGTAACAACGACGATGAGTTCTCTGCGGGCCTCATGGAAGTACACGTCGGTGACATTACGATGGACAGCTCTGATTCCGCGTCGCTACTGATTGCAGACAACGACGGTGAGACTGATCGTTTCGATACTCCAATCGTGCCTGTGGTTGGCGTACAGATTGATATTGGCGATGTCAACATTGATCTCAGCAGCGGATCGATAACCGATTCAGTTACAGCAACCCTGTTAACGGTTGAGAATGACGGCGCCCATATCGTCATGGGTGACGTGAACGTGAGTATGGGAAATTCAGACGGCGGCAGCTACGGCTACTTCTGTGACGGCATCGTTGGCCATGATGAGTCGGTCATTGTTCGCGGTGACACCACCGTAACCATCGGCAGCTCCGATGAGAGTGCTGGGTATGCAGTTTCCTATATCCAAGGAAACTCTAACTCTGAGATCACTCTTGGTGACTACAGCGTCACCGTTGGGGCAAACGCCTCTGATGGAGATGTTGGGTATGGTTACCTCTCAGCTGGGGTTGAAGAAAATTCGGATTCTGAGATCACCATGGGGGCCGTTACTCTAGATGGCTTTGGTGGCGACGCTCTTGGTTGCGATTCAGCGGTCTTCTTCATCACGGACAACGTTTTATCCACAGTCACTATCAGTGACGTTGAAGTCAGCTCAGGCGTGTCTGTAGTCGCCCTAAACAACAACGACGACTCAGAGATTTCTATCGGTAATGTTGACTTGATTGGTGAAGTCGAGATGGGCGTGGACGTTTACGACAACGACTTCTCCACGGTTACCGTCGGTGACATCACTATGACCGGCACTGCTACCGATGGCGATTCCACCAATACGATGGACGTGAACGTTGGCGACAACGACGACTCCATGATTACCATCGGTGACATCACTGCGACCGCACTTAACGCAGACATCGACTTTGCCGTTACGGATAACGACTCATCCAGCGTTGCCATTGGTGCCGTGACACTGTCCGACGCTGAGACTGCTGTTGTGGATATTGAAGGCAACGATGACGCCGTTGTGGCGATCAGTGATGTGTCTGTTGACGCTTCCGAGAGGGTTTCAGCCGACATTAGTTACAACATAAACTCAAGTATTGACGTGGGTAATGTCAGTCTGACGAGTATGAGTTCCGACGTTAATCTCGGCATTAGTTCCAACACAGACTCAAGTATTGATGTGGGTAATCTGAGTCTGACGAGTATGAGTTCCGACGTTAATCTCAGCATTGGGGATAACGATGGCTCTGATGTGACGCTCGGTAACGTGGTCCTCGACGCAGGCAGTGATGCCGACATGAGTGTTGTCGATAACGACAACGCTACTATAGTGGGCCAGGCAATCACCATAAGCGCTGGCGATCTCGTTGTGCTGGACATCGACGACAACGATGGCTCGGCAGTTACTTTCTCTGACGTTTCGTTACAAGGCGACTCTGTCACAGTAACACTGGACGCAGATATCGATGGGGCGACTGATGGTTCGGTCTCTGTAGGCGACATTGGTGTAACGACGAGCGATGATTTTGACTTCGATGTTAGGGGTGACCAGAGTTTGGAGGACGTTGAGGTGGGTAATCTCACCGTGAACGTTGACACTTCTGCTGGGTTTACAGACTCCGCAGAAGTGAATATCAACGCTGACGGCGTGACAGGGCTTGACGAGATTACTGTGACGGCAAGCGGCGGCGATGTCGATGTAATCAACATTGACCTTCGCGATAACGACGATGACACTGACAGCACCTACACCACGACTACTACGAGCTTGATCGATTTGTCTGGTGCAAGTAGTTCGGACGCTGTGATCAATATCGATTTTGTTGACTCGGTGACCTACTCAGGTACCGACGCAGCTTCGTCAGTGGCCAATGGGTCGGCTAACTTCAGTGACGATATCACTATCAAGTTCGGTGACTTCAACACGGCAACGGTAGAAACACTGATCAACGACGGCTACAATGAGTTCGATGTGGATGACTTAGATGGCGTTCGCCAGACTTATGTTTTCGAAGGATCTGACATCGGCAACATAACAATTTATGGGTTTGTTGCTGGTCAAGGTGGTTATCGAGACGTCCACGTAAATGGCGAAACGAACGGAAGTGAGGATGGGCGCGGTCCTGGCGATGGTGCTGGCGACAGTGGTTCAGATCGTGTGGACTACAATACCGACAATGCCGACGGCCTTGCCGCTTTGCGCACGGACCGCATTGACCTCAGCCAGTTTGAGGGCCTTACTCTAGATGACCTAGTCTTCCAGTACGATGATGACACTGATTCAGTGACTATCTCGGCGGCTGACGGACAATTTGATGGATCTATAATTGTCACCGGTCAGGGCATTGACGCAGACGTGACTGGGGAAGATGAGCAGACGATCATTGATCGTGTAGCGGATTCAATAATCTTCGGGTGATTAGTACTGTCACTGCATTCTAAGGGGGCTCCGGCCCCCTTTTTCTTGACTAAGTTTTAGGAATACCCTGTGCCGAAATTAAATGATGTACTCGCGTCGCTGCCGCAGGTCCTCGCGAAGCGCGGCCACGAAGCTACCTGGAAGTACTTAGGGGGGCTTGTCAGCGAGCTTGAGGGCAAAGATCAGCAGTTGGGAATGCAGCCTTCGGCGATGGCGTTGCTCCGACGCGCAATGGACATCACTAAAGCACCCGATCCCGCTGGGACTCTTGCTCTGATGGAGCTGTGTGAAGAACGTGGTGGCTTCAACCATAAGCTGCGTTCGCTACAAGCGACTTGCTTTGATCGCCTTGGAAAGCACTCAGAAGCAAAAGAAGCGACACTTAAGGTAGTCGATGACCCCAACGCTGAGCCCGTGGCCGTGTTAGTAGCGGCTAACTTGCTCGTGCGTTACAACGAACAACAGAAAGCCTTAGATGCCGCCTTAAGGGCATACGAGGATTTAGGGCGTCCACTAGAGCACACGGCAACTATTTTGTATATCACGCAGCGCTGTGCGGCCTTCGCAGAGTCTGATCGCCTGACTGACCAGATCAATAATGCCTTTATCGACGGCTCGTTAGACCGGGTAAATGAAAGCCCCCGCACTAACTTATTGTGGTCGTCGAGTGAAGAGATGAATATCGCCGTCACCACTCGATGGGCGCAAACGGCTTTACCCAAAGATCACAGGCGCTTTAACGGTGTACGCCCACCGATAGAGGGGCGGAAATTACGTGTGGGTTATTTGTCTAGCGATTTTCGAGAGCACCCAACGCTACGGTTACTTATGGGCGCACTTCGCCACCATGACCCTCGCAGCGTGGAGGTCATTTTGGTATGTTCTGGATGGGACGATGGCTCCCCACTACGCAAGGAAGCGGAGGCCCTAGCTAGCAAAGTGTTAAGCGTCGCAGACTTGAACGACGTGGCTGCCGCAAACGCGATTCGTGAAGAAGGCATTGATGTGCTGGTTGAGCTCAATGGGCCAACACGAGCCAATCGGATGTCGATCTTGCCTTACAGACCAGCTCCCGTACAGATAGACTATTTGGGTTGGGCTGGGAGTGTGGGCGGCGTGGGTGTTGATTACGTGGTGGGTGACTGGTGGACCATACCTCGGGGTGCGGAGCGGGCTTATCCTGAAAAGGTGATGCGTATGGACCCCACCTATCAGATCAACGATCATCGTAGTTTTCCTTCTGTAGAGCCCCTGCCTCGTTCTTCGCTGGGATTGCCCGAAGATGCCATTGTTTTCGGAGTTTTTAACGCAATTAATAAAATACAAGGGGACGTATGGTCGGTGTGGATGCAGATCATGAAGTACGTTCCTAACAGCGTGCTTTGGATACTGGATCCGGGTGACGCTGCCCGCCGACGCCTTGGCGAGTTTGCAGTCCGCGCGGGAATCGACACCAAGCGGATCATTGGCGCAGCTGCCCGTCATCAACTTGATCATTTACGACGGATATCCGCCGCGGACATAATGCTTGACCCTTGGCCCTACGGCGGTCATACCTCAACGTCAGATGCTCTTTACGCTGGGGTTCCCGTAATTACCATAAACGGATTGAACTTCCCGGGTCGAGTGAGCGCCGGCCTCCTTCGAGCCGCTGGGCTGCACAGCTTAGTTGCAAAGGATCCGCAAGATTACGCGAACAAAGCGGTGTCTTTGGCGCGCAACCCCAGTGCGTTACGGGGCCTCAAGACATTATTGAGAACGGCAACTAACACCACCTGCTTTGATGCAAAAGCTCGGACACGGCAGCTAGAAGGCTTATTTATACATGCTTACCAGCAATGGGCGAAGGGCGCCCCTCTAGTCCACTTAAATGCTCCAAGCCTGGTACCCGAACAAAAGGTTTTGTTCACTGGGCTTCCTATAACGGTGACCCATGCGGGCGTGGGCTACGGCTCAAAGCCCAAGGTAACTGTTGGGGCTCTTAGCACCAGTGAACGGCCGGCGGCAAACAACACACCTAAAACGGAGGCACATGCGAAGCGTGAAGTGGTTTTAGTATGCGGACCGTGGTCTGGAGGAACGTCGGCTACTGCACAAGTTGTTGAGGCCCTAGGTGCGAGACTAGTTGGTGATATGTTTCAAACTCGAGATGACCGAACTGAAACCTACGAAATGGCAGCATTTCGCGAATTGCTGCTGGATCTATCAGATGAACCCTCTATAACACGTCACGCTGATAGAGAAACCGCATTAAAAGCTTTTGCTGCATTTGACAAGCAGCACTTCGCCGGTGTCTCGGGACCCATAGTACTGAAACATCCACTGTCGGCGTTGTATATCGATGAACTTGAGCAAGTGTTCTCCCTTAAGGTGATAACCGTGATGCGCAGCTTCAAAGATATCGAGTCAACAAGACTGCGAAGACAATGGCGTCCCCATTTCGGCCGGATGGGTGCCGAGCAAATTTACCTGGCGCTTAACAACGCGCTTGCAACATCTAAGTCGCCCATGATGTGGTTTAAATACAACGACCTCATTCAAAATCCTTATCGTCAAGTGGTAGAGATAGCGAACTTCTTGGGCTTTGGCATGGAAAAAGAAACGCTAGAACGCGCCATTAGTAGGGTTCGGCGCAAGTGATTGAACACGAATTTGCGGTAATCACGCCCTGCTTTCGGGAGTCTGAAGCAACGCTATCGCGAATGATGGAATCGGTAATTGCCCAAGCAGAACCTTGTCACCATGTTATTGTGGCGGATGGAGCTCCTCGCTATTTTTCCGCGGATATTTATAACGCCTATAGCGCGCGTGGACACCAACTAACTCTGATAGAACTCCCCGCTGGTCTAGCTAATTCGGGTGCTGGGCCTCGCGCATTAGGGGCTGCCTACGCGTTGTCTCAGGGCGCACAATGGGTGAGTTTCCTAGATGCAGACAATGCAGTCACGCCTCATCACTTAATAACGATCAAGGGAATGGCATTAAAGGGAGTGGCTGCCGTTGTGACGCAACGTCGGGTATTTTTGAAAGATACCGGTGAGGAGACACCACGGGAGAAACAGGAGCACCAAGGGATCCACATAGACACAAACTGCCTGGTGTTATCTAACCGCTGTGCGGATTTACTCGTATTGTGGTCGCATTGGCCCCGAGCCTTTGGTACTGGTGAGGATCGCATTTTTAGCGCTATCCTAAACGCGACTGGCAAACCTATCGCCCTTACCACTGAAGCCACGGTGCTGTATTGGTCTGAATGGCCAATACACTATAGTCTGGCTAATAAACCGGTACCCAAAACGGCAAAAAAGCCAACTCGACGAGCCGCTACGCACTTTCATGCGAGCTCTTTTTTTGACGTCGTAGGGCAGTGGCCTATTGCGATGAGTTGGAGGAAAGTCAATGCTCGACCGATCCCTAGAAACACAGGGCCGGCGCTAGTCTGTCAATACGTTGCGAATTGCGATTCAGCCGACTTGAAAGTTGGGCTGTATACACAACATGCTCCTGTTTGCTTCAGCGACGTCTTTGTAACCCATAGCACTCGGGGGGCTGGTGTTCCTTGGCTTTTGGACAATCAGTCAGTGCTAACGCTGCCAACAGATGCAGAGGAAACGTATGGACTAGCCAGCATGGCCACCGTTGCCTTTCATCTTGGACACAAACATTTGCTATGGCTAACGTCGTTGGCTCTGAAGCGTTCTCATGACCTTGATTCTCGCCTGCGAGCCCTAGAAAAAACCCTTGATTACCGTGGCGTCACCTGCATATATCGGGCAGACGGATCTGGCGACAAATTGATAGCCATCGTGGTCACAACCGATCTGGGACCAATCTTAAATCGACTCGCCTGCTGGTCGGGGTTAGGCCAAGGTGACGTTAGAACTGACACAAGGAAGATCAATTATCTGAGCACTGATAATTCAGAAACAGGAGTGCAGGAGCCCCCGCCGGAATTGCCCATCGTGGGGGTGATGGCAGCCCTATGTAAAGGAGCAAATGTACCTTTTAAGAGGCTAAAGCTGCTTTGACATCGTGGTGTGAATCTGCTACCGTTTTGCTCGATTCATTAGCACGCTGTTGGCCATGCCCGCTTGTTGCTTTCTACTCTAATCAGCCCTACCCCCAATGACTCATTTTCAATTGAAACAACCTGTTTCACGGTGACTTGTGACGAAAACTTCTAGCTCGGTAGAACAGCAACCCAACAGCGAAGTGATTCGCTCGCCATTACGCACGGCCTTACTCGCCTGCAAAAGCTCTTTTATCACCGTTGGTGTGTTCAGCTTTTTTATTAATATGCTCATGTTAACCCCCATGTTTTTCATGATGCAGGTATTCGATCGCGTAGTCGCCAGTGGAAGCTTGAGCAGTCTCGCTGCGCTGGCCGTGATTGCGCTCTTTCTCTTATCCACCATGGGTGTGCTGGAATGGATCAGGTCGCGGGTGCTGGTTAAAGTAGCCACTCGTCTCGATTTACTACTCAGCGACAAAGTTTACCATGAGTGTTTTGCTTACGGCCGCCTACAGCAGGGTGGGAATTCGGTTCAACCCCTCAATGACTTAAATGGCTTACGTCAATACTTGGGTGGTAACGCTATCTTTGCGTTCTTTGATCTACCCTGGCTGCCGTTTTATATGGCTCTGATGTTTGTATTCCACCCCATTATGGGTTTTTGGGGGGTATTTGCGGCCGTTGTGCTTGTGGTGCTGGCCATTGGTAACGAGCGGACGACGCGCAAGCCGCTTGAAGAAGCCAATGACCTTGCGCGCATTAGCCTGGCCCATACGGATAGAAATCTACGGAATGCCGAGGTCGTTTCGTCTATGGGCATGCTGCAGGGGCTGCACAGCCGGTGGCGTTCTCGGCAAAACATCACGCTGTACCACCAGGAAATTTCCAGTAATTATGCGGGTGGGTTTATGGCGTTTACCAAAACTTTTCGCATCATTGCACAAATGGGGGCGATGGGACTGGGCGCCTTACTTACTGTTACCCAAATGATAACGCCGGGGACAATGATCGCCGGATCACTGCTCATGAGTCGAGCGCTCTCCCCCCTAGAAAGCATGATCGGTGCATGGAAAAGCTTTACCTCTGCACGGCAAGCATATCAGCGGCTAGAAGCGATGCTAGATGTTGAAGTGGGGGAGGCAGACTACACCCGCATGCCAGACCCCCAAGGCCGGATCTCGGCCCATGACGTCACTATCGTGCCTCCTAAGGGTAAGTACGCTACCATTCAAGGCGTCTCTTTTGATATACCGCCGGGATCAGTAGTGGGAATCATAGGGCCGTCTGGCGCAGGCAAGACTACGCTGGTGCGCGGGATTCTGGGCACCTGGGGATGCGCCGAGGGTGCGTTTCGAATTGATGGTGTTGAGACCACGCAATACCGCCGAGAGGATCTGGGTCCGCACCTTGGCTATCTGCCCCAAGATATAGAGCTGTTTGACGGCACTATCTCTGAAAATATTGCGCGCTTTGAAAGCATAGACTCCGAGGCAGTCGTCACAGCAGCGAGAGATGCAGGCGTACATCAACTAATTCTAGATCTACCCGAGGGTTACGATACCGTTATTGGGTCAGAAGGTTACACCCTATCGGCTGGACAGCGTCAGAGAGTTGCTTTAGCCCGCGCCATATATCGACGACCACAGATAGTTATCCTTGACGAACCCAATTCCAATCTGGATGACGCGGGTGAGGCGGCCTTGCATCGAACCATATTGAGGCTGCGTAAACAGGGCTCAACCGTACTAGTGGTGAGTCATCGTAAACCTATTTTGGGCTTGACGAATATTTTACTGTTTATGGTGGCTGGCCGGTTAGAGAAATGGGGTCAGCGCAGCGAGGTACTACAGTGGATAGAAGAGGAGTCCAACCGCCTGCGTGCAGCGCGTGAAGCCGGATCTGTTAACTATAGCGACCAACGCGATGACGCTGAGGCTGAGGAAGTTACGGCCTCCGAGGCACAGGAGTCGGAGGTGAAGCATGGCTGAGTCAAACCTGCCATCATTGGCCGAAATTCCTGACAACTTGGAGCAGATGGTTGACACGGTTGATGCCGCGCGCTCGGAAAATCGGCTGGCGTCGACGCCCCTCGTGCTCGATGCATCTAGCGATCGCGACCAACGTATTGGTCTTATAGTTATCGCCGTGGTTTTTGGTGGATTTGGCCTGTGGGCAACCATTGCACCCTTAGACAGCGCAGCTTTTGCCACTGGCGTTGTGCAAGTCGAGGGATACCGCAAGCCCGTGCAGAATCTTGAAGGTGGTATTGTCGAGCAAATTACCGTTGAAAATGGTCAGTATGTTGAGCTTGGGCAGCCTCTCATCTATTTGGATGACACCGCGACGTTGGCCGATTTAGGAGTTGTCGAAGTACAAATGTTTTCGGCTTGGGCCCTATTGGACCGTTTAATTGCCGAACGCGATGATCAAGATAACATTGTGTTTACAGCGGAGTTGCTCGCAGCTGAACCCTATAAGCGCGCCGCTAGGCTTGCTATTGAAAACGAACGATCGCTATTCACGGCTAGACGTGTCTACCGTTTAGGGGAGGTGAGTGTTCTAAAGCAAAAGTTGCTGCTACTGCAAAGTCGACTGGAGGGCCTTAGCGCTGTGCTGGCAGCTCGGGGCTCAGTGGCTGCGTCCTTGCAGGAGGAGGTCACTGACTTACGTGCCTTGCTAGACGAGGGCTACGTGGACAAAATTCGCCTACGCCAATTGGAGCGTAACTTAGACGGCACCCTAGCCGATGTCACATCGACGCAGGCAGACATTGACGGTACCCGAGTGTCGGTGGAAGAGACGCGATTAAGTATTGAGCAATTAAACAAGCGTTTTAAGACCGAGGTTATCGCGCAGTTATCTAGTGCCAGTGCGGTGGTTGTTGATTTCGAGCAGCGCTACGCAGCGCTCAAAGAGCGGCTAGACAGAACGGTGATAAAGGCTAGCGCCACAGGGTTGGTGCTGGACTTGGCAGTCACCTCTATCGGGCAGGTTATTCGGGGCGGCGACACACTTTTGGAAATAGTACCCGACTCAAAGGAAATGGTGGTAAAAGCACAAATTTCACCAGGTGATATCGACAGCGTTGAGGTGGGCGACGAGGCTGAAATTCGGTTTAGTGCCTTTAAACGCGTGTTCACTGTTACCGGAAAGCTGGTCTCGCTCTCGGCGGATAGACTGATAGACCCAGTAACTGGCATGCCTTATTATGATGCGGAGGTTGATATCTATGAGAGCGACTTGGTGATGCTTGGTGGTCGAAAAATACTCCCTGGGATGCCTGCCGATGTATTGATAAAGGGCGAATCACGTACCCTCTTCCAGTATCTTACCAAACCCGTTGAGAATATTTTCTCGCGCGCACTCATAGAAGAGTGACAGCAGTGCCTACTCGTTTTGCTTTTTGTTGCTCAATCATGCTCGCCCTGTTTCCTCAGTGGGTGTTAGCTGCAAGTGAGGTGACTCTCATCGAGGCTTACCAGCTCGCTCTAAAAAACGACACCCAACTACAAATCGCTCGTTATCAGCGAGATGCCGTTGAAGCGCGCGAAGACCAAGCTGATTCTCTGCTTTACCCAACGTTTCGAATGTTCAGCCAATACTCTAAAAACCAGGTTGAATATGAGAGTTTGGTTATTGAAGACCGTCGTTATGACGGGCTCAGATATGGTGCGGCGCTTTCGCAACGGGTGTTTGATTGGGCTGCGCTATCTCAAAGAAAAAGTGCATCTGCTCGCACCGATGCGGCCAACCTCACAGTAAAAGATGAATCGCAATTGTTGGCAGTGCGGGTTGTCGAGGCCTACTTCAATGTTTTGGCGGCCCGTGATCAGGCCCGATCTCTGGGTGATGAGCTTGCTGCGTTACAACAGCAGGCAGAGCAAAGCAAAGCTATGGCGGCTCGTCAGATGGTTTCAGTTACTGAGCAGCTGGAAGTAAACGCTCGTCGCGACCTAATAGAGACGCGGTACATCGATGCTGAAAACAGCGCAGCACTTGCTGAAGAGTCATTTTTTGCGCTTATTGGATCAAGGGAGTTTTTGCCAAGATCACTTACTCAAGCATTTGAGCCCCTTGGTGTTGATCAGTCGTTAGATGATCTACTCGCTTCTGTTATGTCGTCCAGCCCAAAAATTAAGTCTTTGGAAGCTCAGCAAGCTGCTGCAAAAGCCACCATAGACCAGGTATGGGGTTCGGTTTTGCCCAAAGTTGAATTAGTTGCAACGCGGCAATACTCCGATGTGGGTTTCGATAATTTAACTTCGCCGCCTAGGGACACGTCTTACATTGGTCTTAATGTTAATTGGACACTTGTAGAGGGTGGTGCTGCCCGGGCTAGGGCCCGGGAAGCTTGGGCAAATTACTACTCCGCTGCGGAACAACTCAAGCAAGTGCAGCAAGGTGTTGAGCGAGAGCTGCGATCCGCGTGGCTGGAGGTAGGGGCCAGCGAAAAACGTATTCAGTCAGCTCACAGATCATTGGAGTCGGCTTCGCTTAGCTACGACGCTGCCAAACGTGCTCGCGAGCTAGGCGTAGGCAGTAGTACAGATGTGCTGTTGAGCCGCAGTGCAGTAACCCGTGCTGAATTGAACCGCACTTCGGCTATTTTAGATAATGTGCTTGCTTGGGTGCGAGTGCATTATATCAGCGGTACCGTAGATATGGCATCTATTGAGCTAGTACAGCGTCGGCTGTAAGTCCGATCATACGCTGTAGGGTAGTCTCATAGACTGTCTGGTCATGCAATTTATCTAGCGTTTAAAGTGCAATTAGTGCGATTATATTATCCTCCGTACCTTACGTGCTGTCGTACCTTACGTGCTGTCGTACCTTACGTGCTGTCGTACCTTACGTGCTGTGACTTTTGCGCGTGCTCTAAAACTACTGGGCTTTTGTGTGTTACAAGCGTCCAGCCAGCTGACGCGGCTCGCTGATACTTACTAAGAGGCTGAAATCATGGGTAGTAATAAGGTAGCTTTCTTCGATGGTGACAGGGAGATACCCTACGAACGATTTTCTAGAGATATTACGGCAGCACAAGGTTTTCTGAAGCGGGAATTTCCGGAAGGTTGTGAATTACTCGGCCTAGCGGCTTCCATGGGGCCTTATCTTCACTGGGTTTTGCACGCTGCGTGCTCGATAGAGCGCATCACCACACTCGCTATGCGCCCTAATCAAGGTATTTACAACGATATTGTTGTTGCTGGCCCCATTGATCTAAACCATTTGGGTCCTAGCCTAGTCTTTGATCACAAAGTGCTTGCCGAGTTACGGGCCACGTTGCCCGAGCAGGATAACCCCGGGTTCGATCTGTTTCTTGAGGCGCTCAGGACCGGTGAAGATACCGTCAATCGAATTGTCTTAACCTCAGGCTCTACCGGCATCTCCAAAGCAGTCCCCCTGACATGCAAGTCTGTGATGGGCCGGTTCGCAGTAGCAGAGCGCCTCCATAAACTATCAGCCGAGCATAAAATGCTTACAACTCTGGGTCGAGATACGGTTGGGGGCTACTACTTTCCCATAGAGTGCTTCATGGTGGGAGCTACGGTACTTAATCTGCGCCGAGGGGGACAAGACCGCGAGCAATTTGCCGCTATGTTTAGAGCGTCTACTTTGTTCTACAGTGTGCCCGCTATTGTGCAAGGTATGTTGACCCTTATATCAGAGCCGGTACAGGGCGCTGAAACACGGGTAATGGCAACTATGGGGAGTCGGTTAGAACCCGAGACAGCGGATAAATGCCGAGCCCTATTGGCGGCAGATGTATCATCAATTTACGGTAGTACGGAGGTGGGCTGGGTTACTCGTGCATCAGGAGAGACTGTGGTGGCTGATCCGAGCAATACAGGGAAAGTGTACGACGAGGCGGTCGTAGAAATTGTTGATGCGGAGGGGCAGCTCGTGCCTGCGGGGGATGACGGCATCATCCGAATTCACACACCTTGGATGTCTCCGGGCTACTGGGATGATGGCTTAGTCCAACCCTTCGAGGGTGGCTGGTTTTATCCCGGTGATACTGGACGCCTAACTCCCGATGGGGACCTTCTGGTCTCCGGGCGTACCGACGATAGGCTCAACTACAACGGTGAAAAATTCGATGCAGTAGGCCTAGAAAGCCAGTTGAAGGCCCTTGCTGGCATTGATGATGCGTTTGTGGCCGTAGTTAATATAGCAGCGCGTGATCGGATGGTGGTCATGGCATGCTCTTCATTGGATCCCGAATCCTTGCGGACCACCCTTGCCAGTGTTGTTAGCCGTGTGCCTTTCGATTTATTGCCTGCAGCGCGTATCCCACGAAATCACATGGGGAAAATTGAACGAAAGCGACTCTCTGAATATTGCCGGCAAATACTCATGCAGACACTGGAGCAGTAAGCTACATTGGTGATAAGCCTAAGCTTGATTCAATCCAGAGTTTGTTCGTCGAATTATCATAACCAATTAACAAGTAGCACTATTATGACAAACTGGATACGTAATACTTGGGGAAAACTCCGTAAATCATCAGACCCGGTTTCTTTGGACGGGTTGGCCGTGATCACCCCCGCACGCGATATCACGCATCGTCAATTGGCCCGTGACATCGCTGCTGCGCGCCAGCTGTTGCGAGTGAAGTTGCCCAGCACTGCGAAGAAAATTACCCTAGCACCTGATCTACATGGATACTTGGCGTGGCTATTGCGTGTGGCGAGTTTGGTAGAGCGCAAACAACTGGTGCAAATGACAGAAAGGACGCCACCGCAGGATGGTGCTTTTCATATTGTCCCACCTATGGTGCCCGCTGAAGAGTATGTGCTTCCTGTGGCTTTTGGTGATCTCAAAGACATGCGCGGTGTTGTTGAGACTTTGCCGGTGTGGTCGTTGCTTGCTGAACTCAGTGATATCGATGACTGCGTGGTGACCATTTACACTTCAGGGTCAACCGGGGCCCCTAAGGGTGTAGGTCTCAGTGGCAAGCTCCTTACACGTCGAATGGGCTACGGCGCCAGCGTTTATCGCTTTCAGCCCTCAGATATATTTCTTTGCAAGATGGGCCCAGACACCGTTGGTGGCTTCTATTTGCCTCTGGAGGCATGGAAAGCGGGTGCAGCACTCGTGATAGAGCCTGTTGATAAGACAACGCAGAGCAGCTCCGATCGAATAGCCTATCGTTCTACAGTGGTTATGGCGTCAACTGCTGCGTTCAATACCGATTTTAAGATTGGTCGGCCTTGGTCCGGTTTGGAAGATAGGCGCGTCTATTTAGCGGGCAGCCGGGTGCAGACGGCGCTTGTTGAAAAGGTTGGTACGTTCATTGGTCGTGACATCAATGTCGTTTACGGTAGCACCGAGTGTGGTGCTTCAGCGTATATGTCCGCCAGCCGCGTTGCAGAAAACGCTGCTTTGGTAGGTACCATAATGCCGGGTACTGAGATCAAAATACTTGACTCAGAGGGCAATGGGCAGGCTTTGGCTGTACCGGGTGAGATTGCTATCCGCGCTGAATGGGGCGTGAAGCAATATCAGGGAGATGTATCACCGAAGGCTTTTCGCGATGGTTGGTTTTTTCCCGGAGACTTGGGTTACGTGAATGAGCACGGCGATCTCTTTGTTACCGGTCGCACAGTTGAAACATTGAATTACGGTGGTGAAAAATTTCTGGCGAGCGACCTAGAGACTAGTATAGTAGCGCTGGTGGGTGTGGATGATGCATTCGTTACGGTCGTGAATCACAATAATACCGAGAGATTAATAATAATGGTGGCGACCAGCCTAGACCCGACGTCACTGCGTAAACCTATTAGTGCCTGTTTAGATCGCTCTTTTGCTTATACGCTGGTGCCTGTTTCACATATCCCGCGTAACCATATGGGAAAGCTGGAGAGGCAAAAACTGACCGAGAGTTTGGCGAAAAATTTGACGCTGAAATAATCCTAATCGTAAGAGATAAGCTACACTCGTTATTTTGGAGTCACAATGCCGGCGACGAGGTCAGTCCCCAAAGAAAACACAAGACCGCTTAAAAAAGTCTCTGTGTCCTATTCACCAGCACAGGATCGGCTGCTATTTGCGGCTGAGCTCGGCGATCAAACTATTGTTCATCTATGGATAACTCGGCGTTTGTTGGCGCTTTTGGCGCCCCATGTGGAGCGCTGGTTAAAAGAGCATCCACCGGCTAAGCCATCTAGCACTGATACCGATGTGGCGAGTGCCGAGGGCTCAGCCAAACCAAAGCCCGTTGCAAAAAAACCGTTACCGGCAGATGCAGATATGCTTGTCACGCATATTGATGTGACATCCTCTTCTTCCCATCTGGCACTTATTTTTCGTGGCGGAGAGCGTGGTGTGTCACGCTATGCACTACAGCTACAATCGAATCAACTAGCTCCTTGGTGGAAAGGCATACATCAAACTTGTGAACTGGGCGGGTGGAGTTTGGCCTGGCCTGTAACGACAGAGAACGTTTCTGCGCTTCAAACGGCTGTGACGCTCCACTGAGGTTTGGCTAGTATCTAGCAGAGGTAGCAGCACAATGGGTCTGCTGCGATATTCTGCTTCGACTACTCTACCGCCTCCTGGCGACAGGACAGCCAAAAAGGAATGCCTAACTACGACCCGCTTTGTGAAGGATTGTCTTGGGTCATTACAGTAATGCTGTGCACTAATGGTGTTGGCACGCCGGCAGAGCTAACAACGTTTACAACGTCATATGTATCAGGCCCAGCATCCAGCAAATGTTTAAGCGCGTAAGCCACTGTACTTGGCAAGGTAGGAAGAGGGCGCTACGCAACTTCTGAGCTTAATCTGACTGCTTAAAGATCGCCCTGACGATATGCCTTTTTGATTACCCTTTGTTGTGCGGCGTGCAGAGACAAATACTTTGCGTCACAAAGGGCTATTTAAAGACGTTGTGAGTTACGTTTGAATCTATTGACCAGTGCTCTCAAGGGAGCGGTAATCCGCCAGCTTGTAGATTCTTTAAGTGCGGCCATCACGCTTATATGCTGTTGAATTTCCGCCTGTTGCTGTTGAATTTCCGCCTGTTGCTGTTGAATTTCCGCCTGTTGCTGTTGAATTTCCGCCTGTTGCTGTTCTATCTGGGTACGTAAGCCCGTAATTTCTTCATCGAGCTGAGTAAACTTACTTCTATGAATCTGGACATTTAGTTCGAGTTCTGTCGCCCAGTTACTGACCTCGGTATAGCTGTTTTGCAGGAGTCGGGTGGAGTGACTAATAAAGTCGTCAAAATAGTTTGGCGGGTGACAAAAGTATTTTTTTAGGTGTGTGAATGCAGGTGCAACATAGAAACGATTAATGCCATCGGTGTAGACAAACTGATAGCCTGCAGTAAAGAGAGTGGGTTCCCAACCGTCAAAATTGGGAATCATTGACAACGGTTTCGTCGACTCTATCACTATAATCCATGGCTGAAAATTAGCCCAATTAGTATGGTTCACGACAGCAGCTTCCATGCCTTCAATATCTATTTTCAGGAAATGAACCGGCTGGTTAGATGGTATATACGTAGCCACTAGGTTGTTCAGCGTGGTGCAGGGCACGTCAATCGCCCGCGCTCTGATCTCGTTGTGGGCTTGAGTGCTTTCAGCTATGCAAGCTAACCCTGTGTTGTTACCCAGCAGCAACTGGGTCGCACCCTCAGTGTCAGACATTGCAACGGCTAAATTGATATCTCTGGATCTAGCTGAGGTTAGCTCCGCGAACAGCTCGGGATTTGGCTCAACATTGACACCGTGCCACCCTGCCGCATAAAACGCGGCAGTGACCGAGTCCTCTATAGGTGACCACGCACCTAAGTCTACGTAGAAGCCCTGATCTACATCTTTTAGTGCTCGCCAAAGCAAAACATCTTCAAAGTTCTGCGCATAAGATACAAAGGTCATTGCTGCTCTAGGTATACCCTCTTGTGAAGTCAAATGAGAGTTATGCACGTGGTCCGGCAGTGGTAGCGACGCCCAATTTTTTTCTACACCGCTCCATTGATGCCATTTCTTCAGGTGCATGCTCACATCGGAAAAACGATTTATCGACCTTAGTTACCCTCGCTACGGCTCACGGGAAGGCGCATTCTGATACGTGCTGACAAACTGTACACTAGCGGAGGCGTCACGCCCCGGCCACCGTTCTAAAGCAGTCGTTCAAATTATTCGCGAAATCCAGATCAGCGGCAATAATACCCGTAAACTGAACATGATCTACCAATTATTGCTGAAATAAAGGCTAGAAGTTCGCTATACCAAGGGTAGTTGTAGGGCACATGCAGGTGGGGGTCTATGGCTGGAAACAGCCGCTAATCTCCATCCGCCGCCCGTCGATACGCGTCTAGGTGCGCGAGGGCGCTAGCGCGCCATGTTAGCCGAGAGGCATTTTCTCCCATTCGACCACCGGTATGTTCGGATTTGTAGCTACGTTGGGATAACTTAACTATGGCGTCAGAAATATCTCCAGCATTATCAGGGTTAACCAACAAGTCACTGTCGCAGGTGAACTCAGCCATTGACGAGTGTTGGCTGGTAATTACAGCAGTTCCAGACCGCTGAGCCTCTGCTGCCGGCATACCAAAACCCTCGTAAATCGATGGGTACAGCAAACCACCGGCCGCCGACATGAGGATGCGCAACTCGTGCGCTGGTGCAAAACCTAAATATTTGGCCCTTCCTTTGGCGCATAAGTCCTGTATTGCTGCATGCTCATCTGTACTTCGCCAGCCAGGATGGCCAATAAAAACAACGGGCCAATTAAAATCGCCGCTGCTATTTGCCAGATGAATCGCTTTGCAAATGTTTAAAATATTTTTGCGGGGTTCAACTGTGCTGACAAACAGCAAGAACCTGCCATAATCGAGGTGATGGCTGTTAAGAACCGACCGGCATTCATCCGCACTACGGGGTCTAAAGCTTGGATCAACTCCGTGTGGGATTACGGTCAGCCGCTGCCTGTCTATCCCAAGAATGGTTTCGCATTCATACCTCACAAGCTCCGATGGGCAGATCACGTGTGCATCCGATTCGGAAGCTTGCTTAATTTTAGCCTCCATGAAACGAACTCGTTCAAGAGGGTGAAAATCTGGGAATCTGATGATGGATAAGTCGTGAAACGTAGTTATCGTGGGGCCAGAGAACTGGGGAAGAAAAAAATTCGGTGAATGGTAGAGATAAGCCGCGCCCAAGCTTTTAAGGGCGATGGACGACATAATCGGCTCTAATTTTTTGTAAGCAAAGTGAGCCACCGCTGACTTCGATAGCTTAGTACGCAGCGCAGCTATAGATGCATTATAAAACGAACCACGACGGGGCAACGCTTTGACATTACGACCACTTGGTGGCTCGTCAAGCTCTAGGGTGTCTATACTTGCTGGCATAAGCCGACCGAAGCCATGCAGCTGAATGTTGTTGATATCGTCAATATTAAGTAGCGCATTAAGCAGCTCTCGAGTGTAGTTCTCGATGCCAGTTCGGGGGCCGTACAGGGGATCGGCCCCCATGACGAGATTAAGTTTGGCTCGGTTCAAAATAGAAGCTCTCGCTGGAAACGCCGGAGTTGAATGCTTATATAATACTACGGCCCGACGAGATACGAAATGTGCCATGATTCGTTGTAAAGAATCATGCCTTGACTTGGAGAAGCAATTGCAAGAATTTGTCAGAAAGCAGTTGTACACACTCTATCAACTAATTCTTCGATCACCTCGGTTGTCGAATTTTTTGAGGGGTAAGTTGACTAATTTGCCTGGCTTATTCGCCTGTGTACACCAGCTGCTATCCAAACATGAGATTGAGAGTGCCGCGGTTACAACCCATGCGGACAGGAGTCAGGCGCCAACCACAAATATCTCAGCAGATTCTAAATATCGGTCGCTTAGCTCAAGGGCCAACGATATTGTAGGGTTTTTAAGAAGCCAAGCACTACCGCGTTCGACAAAGCAGTGCATCACTGCGGAGGACGTGGTGAATGCGGCAGATGAGCTTCAGTCGTTGAGGGATCGTTTAAGAAAACAGCCTGGATCTGAAAAAAAGCTAATTGCCTGGGTTTCTCCACTTCCGCCTGAAAAGACCGGAATTGCTCATTACTCAGAAGAGGTGATTGGTCTGTTGTCAGCTCATTTTGACGTAGTGCCCGTGTGTCCCAGCCGCAAATTGAATAGGCTACCGCCTCATTCTATGATTTTGGAGTATGCCGAACTCTTTTCGTTTTGGCGGGCTTTTGATCTTATCGTATACAACTTAGGCAATTCAGATTATCACGACGACATCGTGAGGTTGGCAAAGCTTATCCCTGGCGTTGTGGTTTTACACGATACCCATATAGGTCACAGTCTGTATTCGTTGTGTGAAGGCGATCCTGACGCAATTTTACTTGCAGCGATTGAGCAGGGGGGCGGGGCGCCGTTAGCACGATACAAGACTATTCGCGAACTTATTGATCAATATCCACTGTCTGCCTTTGCGATGACAGAGGCAATTTCAGTTATCGTTCATTCAAATTACGCTAAGAATGTTTTAATGCGTGAGCACCCCTTGCTGGAGGACGCCAACGTTTCCGTGGTGCCTATGGTTCGTCAATCCTTCCGACAGAAAATTCTAAAAACCGATGCCCGTATTAGGCTAGCTATTGCAAATGATGCCTATGTAATTGGAAGCTTTGGGCATATCAATGCAATGAAAGGTGCAGAGCAATTAATTGAAGCACTTGCGGAATTCAATTCTAATTACTCTGATTCGGTGGCTAAACTGTATTTTGTCGGCCCGTGTAACGATGATGAGTTGATGAAAATGCTCGAGAGGAAAATCAAAAAGCTTAACATCGAGAATAGTGTTGTCTTCCAGGGGTTTGTGACGGTTGAACAATATCAACTCTATCTCAGCAGTGTGGATGTGGCTATTCAGTTACGATTGGAGAGCAAGGGTGAAACGTCCGCGGCAGTCATGGATTGTTTAGCCAATGCAGTTCCCACTATTGTTAATGACATAGGTTCCTTTTCCGAAATTGAAGAGGGAGCGGCATTAAAAATTCCGGAGCTCTTCACAGTGCGCGATTTATATTCAGCGCTCGAGGAACTTCATGATGAAGGCCGCCGCCGTGAGTACGCCGATAGTGCAGCTGCTTTCAGTGCAAAAACCCATAGTCCAGGAAGCGTTATTCCAGATTTACACGCCGTATTAAATTCACAGATAAGGCTGAAGCCCGAGAGATGCGTTATTGACTATGCCTTCTGGGTGAAAACCCAGACAGGCAACTTACCGTCGTTGGATGTAATGGATCCTGTGGCGCAAATACTAGCGACAAAATTTCCGGGGCGTGTTTTTAAGCGTAGGCTTTTCGTGGATGTAACTGCCATTGATCACCAGGATCTGAAGACTGGGATCCAGCGAGTGGTGCGCGCTCTGATGACAGGCCTGTTGCCTGTCGCTGAAAATGACTTTGCGGTGATTCCTGTAAAGCTAGATATGGATAATGGCGGACGATGGGTTTACAGGCTCGCTCCAGCATTTACCGCATCTTTTGCGGCTTCCGACGACCTAAGGCTGAGCGTAGCAAACATGGCTAGCTCGCTAATCGATTTCAGGCCTCAAGATGTGTTGTTCTGCCTAGATTTTACGGGTGCGCGTCTTGTTGCAGCGGAACAAAGTGGGCTTTATGCCCGCTTAAGGTCAAACGGCGTATCTTTACTTGTGGCAGTGTACGACTTACTTCCGATCAATTGCCCAGAGGTATTCCCCCCCGGCGCGGATGCTGATCATATTGCATGGTTAATGGCTATTGCTGATTTCGATGCTGCTCTCTGTATTTCGGGAACTGTTGCGGCTGACCTGAAAGCTTGGCTTCAGACCAACGCTCCTGCTACTTCCCTATGCCGTGAAGACGCTGTGAAGTTCTGGCCACTAGGATCTGATATAGAAACTACGCTGGCTGCGAAGGACTCTATTGAGGTAGTAGACGAGGTTAACAGCTTTTTAACCCGTAAAAATCTTGTGATCATGGTGGGAACGATTGAGCCCAGAAAAGCCTACCAAGAGGTACTAGAGGCGATGGAGCTGCTCTGGGATCGCGGTAGTGATCTGTCGCTAGTTATCGTCGGGCGTGAGGGTTGGAAGCATCTACCCGATGAAAAGCGTCGCAATATACCTACCATAGTAGAGAAGCTTGGGCGATTGTCAGAGGAGACGGATAGGCTACTATGGCTCAGCGACGCAAGCGATGATGTTCTAACCCTGGCGTATAAAAATGCAGACTTATTGTTGTGTGCGTCCGTTGGGGAAGGCTTTGGCCTACCCGTGACCGAGGGGTTACGATATGGCATACACGTCTTGGCTCGTGATATTCCTGTTTTTAGAGAGGTCGGAGGCGAAGGTGTCAGCTACGCAGCCTGGCATGGTGCAGAGGCATTGGCCAGTGCAATACTTATGGCGATAGAACAAAAATCTCGCGCAACAACACTACATTACTCTTCTCCAATTACTTGGCAGACAAGTGCTGAGGAGGCACTTAAGATCATTAAAGAATGTAACAAGAATTTTGCAGCTAACATTGTTCAGCGAGAGGCAGCTTATAATGTCTCGTAGCCTCTTGGCGTATGAGATTCTAACTATTGGTAGCTAATTTCGAAGCTTGATGGAAGCGATACCAGCCCAACAAAATGCGTGTCAGTAGGATTCATGACATGGAAGGATAGTGCATGATCAATCCATTCAAAGTTGTTTTGTAGGTGGGTTTCTGAGCTGACTAATGCAGTTTGTATTGTATATGCGCGAACCCCCAGATTTGCGGCAAAGTGGGTTCTAAAGCACACTGAACTTCCGGCACTAACGTTCTGTAATTTCTGCGCTGTCAGTGCCGTATTTGTACCGTAGATAACTTGACCCAGTCGATCGCGGATTGACATTCCAAACACCAACGTTTCTATGGCGGTAAATGTGGTCGCCACAACCTCCAATGTGACCTTCGAGCCGGTAGCTATGGTCTCAACTTCTTCTCCAAGAGCGCTGAGCAGCCTTATTCCAGTTATTTTGGCTTCCCCTGTGCCCGATCGAGTGCCTACCTCATCAAATGAGCTGCCAGTTTGAACGATACCGTCTACGTTTCCTGCGAGTAAAGCGTTGTAATAATCCATTGTCGCTTCTGGCGGGCCTGACTGAGCAATCTTCCCTTGATCTAGTAGTATCACCCTGTCGCATAAAGAGAGAACAGCATTACGGTCGTGGCTAACGAAAAGAATTGTGCAGCCCTTCTCAGCGAAGTGCTTGATTCTCGAAAAGCTCTTTTGCTGAAATGCGACGTCTCCAACCGAGAGAGCCTCATCGACAATGAGAATCTCGGGAATTCTTGCCGTGGCTACAGAAAAGGCAAGTCTGGCCCACATACCGCTGGAGTAGTGCCTAATCGGATCATCAAACAGCACACCCAGCTCCGAAAATTCTTGAATGAACATTAATGCTTCGTTGATGTCTTCGTTACTGAATCCCATTAGCCCCGCAGTGTATACGGCATTTTGCCTGCCGGTCAGCTCGGGATTAAAACCCATGCCCAGCTCTAAAATTGCTGTGATCCGACCTGTGCTGGTTACGCGGCCGGAGGTTGGCGCCATTACCCCTGATATGACCTTTAGTAAAGTGCTCTTGCCGGCTCCATTTTTGCCTACGATACCGATTATTTCCCCGTGCTCAGCGCTAAAACTTATGTCGCGTAGAACCTCAAATTGCTTGACTGGTTTTGTGCTGAAGCCGAGCCATGAAAGGAAGCGATGCCACTCGGAGCGATATTCACGGAATGATTTGGTGACACAGCTTATCTCGAGCACGCTCATAGAGCATCCGTAAGGTCATCGGCGGATCGAGTGAAAACAATTATTGACATGCCAGAAAATACCATCGTCGTAATTACAGGAATGAAAAAATCAGAGAATAACGGAAATTCTCCGGTAAAAATGACGCGATGATACAGGTCAACAAAGTGGTAAAGCGGGTTGAAGTGAATGAGGGATTGGAAATCTGGTGGAATGGCAGAAAATGGATAAACTATCGGGGTTAGCCAGAAGCTGAGTTGAAGAATAATTGGAACTACTTGTTGAAGGTCACGCACAAAGACATTCAAAATACCCAAAATAATACCAATAGACATTGCAAAAATTGCTGTGAGAAAGATAAAAGTCGGTGCAATCAATATAGACGCGCTAAACGTATGTCCCAATAAATAGTAAATAATCATGGTCGCAATAATTAG
>ENA-OUOG01001123-OUOG01001123.1-marine-metagenome-genome-assembly--contig:-NODE-1123-length-32200-cov-4.749307_pt1 | contig 32200 bp, 28 predicted proteins | sample MGYA00248635_ERZ508505 | MGnify/ENA primary metagenome ERZ508505 (study PRJEB26176, sample SAMN06267871) | marine metagenome | isolation source: Saanich Inlet, British Columbia, Canada | place: Pacific... | reverse complement strand
TGGTTCAGGGCAAGGGATCGATGTTTACTATCAAGAAACTGGCGCGGATGGCGGTGACGGAATTGAGTCGCACTCTAATGCTGTTACGATGACCCTTGCGAATGGTGCTGATTTGACAGGTTTGAGTCCGACTGGTGGTGCTTTTCTTGCGATCTACAGCCGAGATGTGAGGGATTTAGGTGACTCAGATAATACGGGCGACTACGATCGTTTTACTTTTTCAGGCTCGACTAATTCCCTATTGGTTTTGGAAGGGAATAATACCATCGGCGGTGATGTTGGTTATCACCTCAGTTTCTCGGGTCAGGACGGAGCACAGGTTGTGGCTTACTCATATGGGTCCGTCGACGCGGATGCCATAGATGAAATTCAAATCGATGGCGATGTTGATTTCAATGGTAGGGTCAATGCATCTCGTATCAATATCCGGAGTGGCGCGGCGGATGTAAGGTTCGATGACTTAGTCGATATCAATGGAAATGTTGATGCTTTGGGTACGGTAGTCGACTTCAATGGACATAACGCGTCGGTAATCCTATCTCATGATACCATTCTAAACGGTTCGATCATAAACAAAGGTGGTCCGATTGACACCAACAGTCCTCTGGGTGACCGGACGAATGGGTCTTTGGTCTTTCTAGGTGATGGGGAAGTAACTGGTGCGATTGGTGACACAGAATCCGGACTTGCTTTAATCCAATTTGACGGGTCGTCTGATACGGTGTCAATCGGTGGTAGTGTTACGGCTAATCAGTTGAATTATGGTGCTGCGTCGAATGTGACAATTAATGGCAATCTATTGATGACCCCGGATGCCTCCCCAGCTCAAGTTCTTGGGGTGACTTTCGTAGATAAAGATGGATCCCTTAATGTCGTTGGTGGAAGCTTGACGGGCATAGCGGACCAAGTGGTTGTGAGCAATATTGTTACAAGCCGCGGCACATTAACTTTTACGGGTAATAGTACCGGGGGTAATGGAAGTTCTGGGCAGGCTGTTATTGGACACATTGGCGAGAGCGGCAAAGCCATTTCGGCAATGAATGTCGGAGGAGCGAGCACCAATAATCATGCGAATGTGACCATAGATGGAGATGTATTCGCGAACAGCGTTAACTTACGAAACGACAACATCGGTAACACCTTCGACTCCCATCTGACTATGAGTTCCGGGCGGCATTTGACAGGAACGGTAACCACTGATGTCAATGGAATGGGCGATTTGACCCTTAGCGGTGGCACACAAACTGTAACTGGAACCGTAGGCTCAAATAGCAAGAGTTTGGACACAGTGACATCTGGCGCGAATGACGCGACCTCTACATTCACGGGAACGATTTATGCGACGAATGTCGACAACTCAGGTACGGGCACTTCTAATTATGAAGATGATGTGACGGCCACCAATGTAGGTGTTCTCGCAGGCACTTCAAATTTTGTGCAGGATCTCACAGCGACGACAACAACAATCAGTACCGGAACGGGTAATTTCAACACTGATGACACTTCCGTTACGAATTCTGCTATCGCGTTCAACGATGAGGGTACGGCCAATTTGCATACAGGTTTGACCGGAGATATCGCTTTTGCTGGCAATGATGCCATTGTGAATCTTTGGGATGGCCAAGAAATTGCAGGAGCCACTACCACCTCAACTAATGATACGGGCATCATCAATGTAAAGGGGAGCGGAACAATAAATGGAACGGTCGGCGCCTCTGGTTTGGCGATTAAACAACTGAACTTGAATACTGATGGGGTTAATAGTGAAGCCCTAACCATTGCAAAATTTGACGTATATGCTGACACCGTGCGGCTTCAGAGTTCTGCATACTTAAGGCTTGAAGATGGCGCCGATCTGGGGGTCTCCAGCGAAGCTGACGATGGTCTCATTACGGATACCAATAGCACAGGTTCGCTGGTAATCGATGGCACATCGAATATAACTGGGAACGTTGGGTCGAATGCTGATGGCAAGGAAAATGATTTTTGGCTCAAGAATATTGTTGCAGGGGCTACTGGAGACACGGTGACGTTTTCAAACGGATTGGTTTACGCTGATACGCTGTCTTACTCTGGAAATGGAACCATCCGCTTCAATGGGTCAAGCCCGGAAAATGTTGATCACACCGGGGGCGTATTGAACGACCATATAGATGACTTGGGCTTCATCGGGACAGTTGACTTCGTCGATGGTGCGGGTGCCTTTGAGCTAGGCGACAATGTTGACCTATACACAAAGTATGCTTACGAGACGGTAGAGGAAGATGAAGGGACTGTGTTTACAAACGCCAATAATGCTGCTTTGCGGTTCGCTGGCAGCAGTGTTGTCACCGGAGATCTTGGCTCAAGCGACAATGCTAATGATGAGAATTTCAAAGAGATCTTCGCTGGCGCTGACAACGAAGTCGTGACTTTCCGCGACAAAGTATACGTAGCGGCTACCACTTTCCATGTTTCTGGTACAGGTACTGTAAACTTTATGGGCGATCTAAATGGTCCGCTAGTTTACGACAATGATGGTACGGTAAACGTTAGTGATGGCATCAATATCAACGGATCAGTTGCTACCGATGCAAACAACCAAGGCACCCTTAATTTTGTAGGCTCCGCGACCACTCAGGCACCAATCGGTGGAGATGGAAACGGGGAAGATGGCAACAGATTGAAAGCGGTGAATTTCCATGCTGCCACCAGCGATTCAACAGTGTCGCCAGTGTCTGTCTCAGGGGAGTCGATAAATATTGGGCATGATGTTTATGCCGTTACCACGACGATTGGCAATGGTTCAGCCGCGACGGCAGCAACAATCACTGCTAGCGGTCTCTACTTGGGTGACAATCTGACATTAACTGGCACCACTGTATTGAATACCGCTGGTAGCGTTAGGTCTACTGATGCAATCTCGCCAGTGAACTTCAGTCACAGGAAGAATGTAGATGGCACGCTGACTAATATTGGTGCGGTAACCCAATCGAACACTGGTGATGGCGTAACTGGTGCCATTACAACTTCTGGTGCAACGCTTAATTTTGCGATTGGAACATCAGCTTGGGCCGACCCAGTTGGTGCTGTTGAAGGCGCAGGCGGTACTGTTAGTGCGGCCGCCTCAAGTAGCATCACAGGTGCTTCGGGCTCCACGCTGGTCATGAACGGCAGCGAAACCGTCAATTTAAGTTTGTTGGGGAGCTTGAGTAATGGTCAGAGCTATACGCTGATCAATGTTGCTGACGACAACGACAATACTTCTATCGCTGCGACTTTGAATGACAATAGTTATGTTTTAACCACAACACTCTCGCGCAGTAACAATAACACTGACACCAATGAAGACCTTGATGGCGATCTGACGGTCACTGTTACGCGTGCGAATAATGTTTATATTACTGCTTCGGATACGGCGGGTCATTTCTCAAATGACGCCGCCCTCCGTCTTGGTACATTGGCAGCGTCCGGCCAAGATTATGATGAAGACATGCAGACCGTTTTGAACATGTTGGACATTGATCAGTGGGGATATGGTAACAATGAGGACAATTTGGCGGTGCAGGCACAGCGTCTTGCGCCGATAGCTAATAACTCGTTCGGCCTTTCGGCATTCCACACCGCGTCGTTAATGAACGACAGCATTGGCATGCGCATGCATGAAATGCGTATTCCAGAGACCGGCACGAAACCCGAAGCCGTATGGATTCGTTCAATCTTCCAACGAGGGGATATGGATGCGATCGCCAATAACTCAGGCGTTGTCTACGATGGCTTTGAAACGCGGATCAGCGGTGTGACGTTGGGCTACGATATGCGGCCAACCGAAGATTCTTTGCTGGGGGTTGCTGCGTCTTACAGCACCACGGAGATTGATCAGAAGAATTTCCGTAGTGGGGAGGATGCCTCCATTAATTCCGTCCATGCTTCGCTTTACGGCGCCATGGATTTGACCCCAGAGTTCCCTGAGTTGTTCGTCGACGCAACAATCACCGGGTCTTGGAATAACACCGAAGGTAACCGTGCCACGGTGGTTGGACGCACGGCTCTGTATGACATCGACAGCGATCAGCTAACCGGAAAGGTGAACCTCGGGTATCGTATTGCTATGGGCGAAACTGGTACGACCGTGACACCTTTGATGAGCTACTCGGAAGGCAGTTACGATCAAAATGCCTATACCGAAACGGGCGCAGGTAACATTGGCCTTAGCGTGGAAGCACAAAAGCTGAAATGGAAGCAGGCGGCAGTTGGTCTGCGCGTTGCTGGCACGACTTTGTGGGGTGGTATGGTTGCGAAGCCTGAATTCACATTGCTGGCGACCAAGGATGGCGGTGATTTCGCTAGGCCGGTTATTGCCCAGTACATTGGCGATAATACGGCCCAGGCCAGTTTCACAACGCAAGCACTGAGTGAGGGGCAATATGATGACGACAGTGGTGTGAAGGCCTCTTTGGGCTTGGCATTACTGATGAGCAAAACTTCATCGATGAACTTTCGTTATGAACATAGCCAAAATGACAAGTTCAAATCTGACCAGCTGGATATGATTGTTCGTTGGGATTTCTAGTCTTAATCGGCTTGTCCCTGTAACAACTCGGCAGTCTGTTGGGGTTATTATCTTGTGAGGACGTATCTATGCAAAGGTTAAAACGCAAGTGGATCTTGGTTCCTGTGTTGGCAGTAATGCTGTGGCTGGGGTTTGAACAGGCAGCAGACCATGCTGCACAAGAAAAAGGGAATGTGATGCAAGAAAATGCTGTGCCTGCGGGTGTTCCAATGCCGCTATTTTATAAGTCTTTGGTGCCGTTCAGTGTGGAAACACACGGGGCTCTTAGATTCCCTGAGAACGCTCCAAATTATCGGTTTGCCTCAGAAACCAACCTGATTCCGCTTCTGGTAAATGAGGCTTCTTTTGCTCAGTCGCAGTATCCGCTGGTGTTTATAGGTCAAACAGCAGAATCGCCGGCCACTTTAGCTGCGGTGGTCGGTGCTGGTGATGGCAAGAACCGATACGTGGATGGTAAGGGCAATTGGTTAAAAGAGACATACATACCAGCGTGGGTGCGTCGCTACCCTTTCTTTACCATGCAGGCAGGCGAGGAAGCCGAACCGATGCTTGCGATCGATCCGACTACCGATTGGCTTGAGATGAAAGGTGGTGAGGCGCTGGTGGATCAGGAAGGTAAACCTACCGATAGACTGCAGCGTGTCTTGACGTTTAACCGCGAATATCAGCAGATGGCTGTGAAGACGCGCGAGTTAGTGCAAGCCCTGTTTGCCTCAGAGGTGCTTGAGGAAGGGGTGTTGAGTATCCCGGCCGCTGGTGGCAAAAAATCCGGTGAAGGCCTGTCCAGTCGCGAAATTCGCGGGTTTCTGGTGGTTAACGAGAAGAAGTTGCGCGAACTTTCAGATGACAAGGTAGCGGAGCTCCACCGTAGCGGTGCGCTGGGGGTGGCGTATGCGCAGCTTATGTCGATGCAGAATCTTGGTAAAGTCTTTCAACCAAAATAGTTTGTCTAACTTTTTTGTATCAAAGAACTGCGGAGCACATGGTTACCGCAACATAAAAAGTACCGGCCACTAAATTTAGGTTGTGCGTTTTATAGTGTGAAATCTTTTACCTCACTTGCAAGAATCCAAGTTGTGCAGATGACGTGCATTTATGTTATATTAACGATAATTGATTCGTTTAAAAGTGAGCGTGAAATGAAATTGGAAAAATTGTTAATTGTAGGTGTGATGAGTTTTGCATTGGCTGGTTGCTCTGGTTTCATGCAAAACGAATATCAAAACCAGTCCAGAGTCGCTATCGACTATTTGCTCGCTGATTTGCCCATTCCTGATGAAGCAAAAATTCAGAAAGTGCCAACCGTGATACTTGGTACAGGCAGTGGCATCGCGGGCCGTATTGTTCTGGATTCACCAATATCACCGGCTGAAAACCTAATTTTCTACAGCGAGCAGGCAATAACCACTGGATGGCAATTAGTCTCCTCGACCGTTGCCGAAGAAATTGTGCTGATTTACGCCAAAGACGGTAGATATGCGACGATTGAAATTTTGAAACCAAACGAATTATCCTCTTTCGTTAGCAGTTCTGAAAGCCTTATCACGATTTCGGTGGTTCACCCGAATGCAGTCCAATTGCAAAACCCTTATATCGGGAAGCCGTCGGAGAGTGCGTCACAATAAATCGCACCGTTTTTGGGGCGTTACAAGCTTGCTATCTGGTGAGCATTAGATTGAGGCGGGTTTTGCGGCTGAGAACGAAACCGCGTTGCGCGGCGGCCGCAATCACATCACCATCCCATTGACTGCGGTTATCCTCAATGACAATTAGTTTTGGCAAAAGCGCATCTGGTGCGGTTTCGAGGAATGGCAGAAGCACGGCCTCTTCGTGTCCTTCAACATCAATTTTGAGGCCATCAACCCGTGTCAATTGATGTTCAGTAATTAGATCCATCAGGCTCATCACCGGCACATCGATCGTTTCTATGCTCGCTTCCTCGCCTTGTTTAAGAAGTCGCGTTTGGCCGAAATTTTTTATATTCATGGCCATTGACATAATACGCTTGGCGTCACTGATGCCGACTTCGGCAACGTGTATATTGAGTTCAGGGTTCAGCTTACAATTTTGTTTCAGTCGTCTGGCAATTTGCGGCTGTGCTTCAACGGCGATAATTTTCGTGCCTTTAAAATGTTTGAAACTTTCGGCTACAGAAAAACTATACAGACCGACATTGGCACCAACATCAATAAATACCGCCTCAGCCGCTTTTACCAAGCGAAGCGGATGGGGAGACAGCACAAGTTATCTTACCTTTGTCGAACCTTTTGCAGTCGACCCCACGCCAATTATCGTTAATTGTGATACGTTGCAATTATGTTCAGTAAAGAATGCTAGGAGGATGATATGGTGGCAATAGATGTAAATGGAACCAGCTTGCATTATCTCGATGAGGGTCCAAGAGACGCGCCCGCAATTGTCTTCAGTAATTCTATGTTTTTTGACGTGAGCATGTTTGAAGAGCAGGCCAAGGCGTTTGGCGATCGTTACCGGGTGGTTCGATATGACCATCGCGGCCAGGGAGGTAGCGCCAAAGCACCTCGTGATCAACTCGACATGGATACGCTGAGCGAAGATACGGCAGCACTGATTGAGGCGCTCGGCATTGAAAAATGTTGTTTTGTCGGCAATTCCATGGGCGGTTTTATAGGCTTGCGCCTTGCCGCAAGGCGCCCAGACCTCATCGCCTCTGCCATAATATTAGGCTCCTCCGCCGATGCTGAGGTGAGTGTCGATGCCATGGATGCCGTGGTTGATGTGATTGAAAACAACGGCATGCAGCCGGTCATCGATGATGTTCTCTATTTTATGCTCGGCGACACGACCCTGAACGACCCTTCGCGGGCGCCGATCAAGCAACGGGTGGCACAAATGCTCGAGAGCCGCACGCCGGATTACGCCAATTCGGTTTGGAATATTGCGCACAGGAAACCAGTTCATGATGAGCTAGCCAGTATTCAAGTGCCGGTTTGGGTGGTTGCGGGATCAGAGGATCATACCTATCCGCCAGAGCATTCGCAGCGGATAGCCGACGGCATTGAAAATGCCAAATATATTTTGATGGAGCAGACAGGCCACGTTCATGCGGTTGAACGCCCAGATGCCGTGAATGAAGTGCTTGGTGAGCATTTGTTGGCGGTTGGCTTGTGAGGACGCAAAAGGCAAGGGTATACTTACTGCGTTAAACCATTTTTACAAAACAAAGCCAAAAGCCGAGAGCGAAGCCGCAAATGCAAAATAATCTGTGGCATTTTTGGCTGACCAACCCATGGCGCAATGACAGGGTGTCCGGTGAGCGAGAGCAGATTCAGCATCAGGCCTTCGACCATTATAACTATGATATGACGACCATCGCGCGGTAATCAGTGATTTGTAATCACTTATTCGCTATGGTGATACAGAACGATTAACTTGTTGAGTTGACATGGACCCGATATCCCAAGGAACAGTAGGCGCAGCCTTTGCGCAGGCCGCGGCAAATAAAACGAATATTGCAAAGATAAGCATCGTCGGTTTTCTCGCCGGACTGGCACCCGATTTAGACGTTCTAATTCGGTCATCGACTGACCCGGTTTTATTTCTCGAGTACCACAGACAATTCACTCATTCCCTTATCTTTATCCCCTTCGGGGCGTTAATCGTCGCGGCATTTATTTTTCCACTGGTTAGAAAATCTTTAAGTTTTAGAACGACCTATGTGGCAAGTTTTTTGGGCTATGCGACCCATGGTTTGCTAGATGCATGCACGTCTTACGGCACGCTTCTCTTTTGGCCTTTCTCCAATGAGCGCATAACTTGGAATAATATATCTATTGTCGACCCGCTCCTAACAATCCCCGCCCTCATCTTTCTGGCGATGGCCGTAAAGACAAGTCGGCGGCGATTTCGTTTTTTGGCGGTTGGATGGATTGTCTTTTATTTGATGTTAGGTTTTGTTCAATATGAGAGAGCCTTGTCATCTGCTATCAAACTGGCCCAATCGAGGGGGCACAATGCAGAGCGTATGACGCTTAAGCCATCTTTTGGCAACCTTATTCTTTGGAAGTCGATTTATCAGCATGGCGATAGGTTCTATGTTGACGCTATTCGTGCTGGGCGCATGCTGACTTGGTGTCGCGGCGAAACGATTCAAAAATTTGACTATCAATACCACCTGCCGGATTTAGAACGAAATAGTCAGCAATCAGAGGACATTGAGAGATTCCGCTGGTTTTCTCAGGACTATTTGGGCTTTGATGGCGATGAAAATCTTGTCACAGATGTCCGTTACTCCATGATCCCTAATCAGATTGCGCCCATGTGGGGGCTGGTCATTGATAATCGGCGCGGCACAAATGAGCATGCGGCATGGTGGGCAAGCCGCAGTCTAGATGATGAGAGTTTAACCTTATTCAAGGAAATGTTGCTTGGTGATGCGTGCATAGCGCAATAATTGCGCATGAAACTCACCCATGAAAATCAATGGCAATATAGCACCACAATATCAACCGCTTGCGATGGGGTCGGCGCGACCAATGTCGGCTTTGGAAAGAGGTATAAGGTGACTAAATTTATTGTCGCGTTCTCATTCCTGTAAAGCCTCATGCTGGTTTAGTCAAATTCTGTATAGGATTTTTCTTCAATAATCTTGGCGCCGGTCAGAAGGTTAATTTGCTTTTTCACGGCCGCGCGTTGGTCATTGGTCACATAAACCGCGCGCGCCAGCGCGATGAATTTTTCGCCAAAATCCTTTTCCGCCTCGCAGGCGCGAATTTCGTCTTCAATCACCCACAGCGCCTCATTAATCGTCTTAAGCTGCGCGCTCAGCGCCTCTAATTCGTCGCTGGCCGGCAGATTGTCGTCGCGCGCGGCGCTCAGCTCAGATAATTCAAGCCGCACATTGGCCAGTTTTGCCGCATCACTCATGCGCTCAGATTTAATCTGCAGAATTGTGATTTTATCAATCAATTCCCCGCTACCAATTTCAACCATAATTTGTTGTTGCGTCATGACCTATCCTCTCACCAAAACTTATAGCCTTATTTACTATAGTTCGGGCCTGCAGAAAGCAAAAAAACACCGCATGGTATTTGCCTGCTGTTTACATCTTATCTGCTGAATATCAGATTTAGACGGGTTTTTTGGCTGAGTGTGAAGCCGCGTTTAGCAACAGCGGCAATGACGTCGCTTAGCCATTGGCGGCGGTTGTCCTCAATGATAATTATTTTTGGTAAAAGCTCATCAGGCGCCGTTTCAAGAAACGGTAAAATCACCGCTTCTTCATGACCCTCAACATCAATTTTAAGGCCATCAATATGCGTCAACTGATGCTTGGCGATTAAGCCCATCAGGCTCATCACCGGCACATTAACCGTCTGCGAGGCAGTTTCCTCGCCATGTTTTAGCAAACGCGTCTGGCCGATATTCTTCATATCCAAGGCCATTGGCATAAACCCCTCGGCGTCACTAATGCCGACTTCGTCAATTTGTATATTCAGCTCGGGGTTTAGGCTGCAATTATATTTCAGTCGCCGAGCAATTTGTGGGTGGGCTTCAACGGCGATAATTTTTGTGCCGTTGAAATGTTTGAAACTTTCGGCCACAGAAAAACTATACAGCCCAACATTAGCGCCAATATCGATTAACACCGCTTCGGCCGCAGCCAATTTATTGAGCGCGATACGCTCCTCATTGTCGAATAATTTTGGTGAAAAAAGCGCCCGTTTTTCCGACACATTGCCGCTGGTATAGAGCCGCAAGCGGGCGCCGAATAAAACCGTATCAGCGCACTTATCCATCCCTATAAGCGCCAAACGCCGCAACAGAAAAATCATTCGTTTAGCCAGCCATTGCGTGCCCAAAGGCCGCGTCATGGAAATGATTAGGGCAGGCAAAGACGGCGGTGCATAACGACCAAATGGTGAGGTGTCGTCAATGACAATATTATTTGGGGGCAGTTCGTCGGACAAAATATTCCTTACGTCTTTTTTTGAGAAATTTTAGACTTTACCCTTTCGGCATAATGCGCTTGCAACGATAATACAAGTCGCCCAAATTGACAGTGACCAGCTTTGCCAGACCGAGTGACTGAACATAATGCCGCCGAGGCCAGCACCAAAGGCGCCCCAAACCCATGGTTTATGCTGCTGGTCAAATCTGTCATCAAGGCGCTTGAGCATTTGCCACATCGCCAGCAGCAATAAAATGGCGCCAAGATAGCCAAACTCAAAAATGATTTGCAGAAATAAATTGTGCGGGTGCAGGTTAATATTGCGTTTATTTTTGTTAGGGCGGACAAAATTACTGACGCGCCCTCCTCGTGCTTCACCTTCGGCAATATAGTCCTTCATGCTAGCCGGCTCGAAACTGCGGCTGCTTCTGAGGCCATGGCCTATAAGTGGTTTTTTCAGGCTCTCTTTGGCGTAAACATAAAACAACCATTGGCGCTCTTGGGCCGCGCCTTTTTGGATGAAAATCTTTGGCGCGTAGTTTTCTACCCATTTGTTTTCAAAACTTGCAATGTGCAAAACGGGCGCGCTAAGCAGAGCAAGGGCCAGGCAGCTCCAAATAATAAGCCGTGCTAACGGGGCCGCAATATAGGCCAAAATCATACCGGCGCTCCCGATACACAGGGCGAGCAACGACGACTGACTGTTGGAATAATAGGTAGTCACAAAACCACATGCCATACCAATAACCACCAGCCAGCGATAGTGACGTGGCATGGCAGCGCCGAGCAACATCAATATAATCGGCAAAATAGTCAGCGATCGATTGACTTGGCGAATAAGCTCAAAAGGATAATTCAGATCAGCCGCAATACGCGGCCAATACACATTATAGGGGCCAATAATCATCGCAAAAATGCAGCCTATGACCATTGAAGCAATCAAAAGCCGCTGCCAAATGCGTCGTTGATTACTGTCAGACTGGTTGATTGTTTTGACCACCGCAATGGTGAACGCGACAATGATCGTCGCGGTCAAATAACTGCCCATAGCGCCTTCATAAGAAGACCAAAAAACAGCAAAAAAAGCATAGGCCATGAAGACCAATGCGTAGCCATAGCCCTTGACCTGCTGGCCGAAGGGCGACGCAGCTGGCGATGGTCGTTTCGATATCACAGCAATCAGGCCAAAAACGCCCGCCAAGGCCAAAATCGGTGCAAAGCCTTTGACGGCAAACGCATGTAGTGGACCAATGAGCAAAAGGAGAGAGAAAACAATCAGAGTGCTGAAAGAGGCGATGCGTGGTAGGGAATTTGACATTTAAATACGTTACCTTTCCTACAAACCAGACAAAATAAATCGCCTTTCGTCAAAATACTCTGGCGTGACGCCGCTTACAAGCGAAACCCCAGATTAAATGCTTAGACGTGATTTGTATCGTCATAGACGGCGATAAATGTTAATTTTAGGCTAAACCGATAAGTGAAAGAACCATTATGGAAGTGCCCTCTGAGCCGAAGAAAATTCTAATTATTAAACTCGGCGCCTTGGGAGATGTTATTATGGCGGAGGGGTGCATGCGTTGTGTGCGTCAGCACTATCCTGATGCACATATCACGTTGATCACCGAGCCGCTCTATGCCCGTTTGATGGTCGCTTCGCCGCATTTAGATGCCGTTGTGCCCTATAAACGAATGTCACGATGGAATTTGGCGCATTTTCGGGCGGCAAAAAAGACACTCTTAGCCGAAGGCTTTGATACGGTCATTGATATGCAAAACTCGTCGCACAGTCAGCGGTTCCAGAAATGGTTGGGCGCTGCCTTTATCTCGTCGACCTCGTCGCATGCCAGCGTCCGTTATAATCGTGATGCCAGCCGGCGCTTGGCGTCGCGTGATTATTTGGCTGAACAATTGGCCAGTATTGGCATTGATGTATCTGTCGGTTATCGCAGCGACATCACATGGGCGGCACATGATGTGGCGCCGATTCTGAGAAAAGCCGGGGTTGATGATGGGTTTGCCTTTCTCATTCCCGGGTCGGCGGCACGTCACCCGCTGAAAAGATGGCCGCATTATCATCACTTGGCCGAGACCTTGGCCGCACGTGGCATAAGCTGTGTAACCGCGCCGGGCCCCGATGAGCTTGATTTGTGCCGCGATTTGCCAGCCACTATGTTGATGGATGGCGATAAGCCGCTGACCTTCAATCAGATTATTGGCCTTGGCCAACATTGTCGCTTTGTTATTGGAAATGATACCGGCCCGACGCATTTAATGGCAGCGGCGCAAACCAAAGGTGTGGCGCTGTTTGGCGGTCATAGTCCGGTGTGGAACACAGGTATCGATGAGATTTATCAGGTGCTAGAAAAACCAGAATTGCAGACCATTACCGTCGACGAGGTAATGGCGCAAGTTGATGTGTTAATATCGTCTGATTAACCAAGTTTTTTGTCGCACAATGCGGTGAATTTTTCGCCTAAAACGCGAAGGCTTAGGCGTGTTGTGAGCAGGGTGCGTGCATTCGTGCTCATCTGGCGACGAAGTTCATGATTGCGAACCAACTCGTCCAAAACATCAGCCATTTGCTCAGCCGAACCAATGTCGCTTAATCGGCCGATTGGGTGCGCTTCAGAGGCATAATGATTGAAATATTCCAGTCCGCCATTTGTTCGTGTTGCAGCAATCGCCAATCCGGTTTCAAGCGCTTCGCCAATGACTAAAGGAAAGGATTCCCCATGCGAGGGGGTGCAAAAAATATCCGCCTTTGCATATTCCGCCCGCAAAGTTTTTGTCCATGGCTGGATGCCGATATTTTGCAGCTGATAGTCGGCAATTTTTTGTTTCAGATAAGCCTCGTCGGCCCCCTCACCAAAAATCGTGATATGGCAGGGGGTGTTTTTGTCGGCTAAAATGCGCGCGGTCTCGACCAAATCGCGATAACCCTTCTTCTCCATCAATCGACCAGCTGAAATAATTTTGACGGTTTCGGGTGGCTGTTGCGGGCGCACAATCTCGTCACCAACATCAAATCCATGGCCGATGACATGGCATGGGGTGGTTAGCTTGTTAAATGTTTCGTAAAAATTCTGTTTCGCCGCGTGATTGAGAAAAATAATATTCGAGGCGCGATCAAGGCGGCGTGCCTTACCATTATGGTTGATGACATAGGTTTTATCGGCGTGCTGATTTATCTGTCCGGCGTGCTTGCCATTGTGCAGAAAAATTGCGTCTGCATGAGCCATTAAACGTCGAATTTTACGATGCAATAAAAACCGCGTTAAAATATGAAAGCGCATAATCAAAGCAGGTAGTAGAATGAGCTTAACATTGTCCATTTGCCCCATTTCATCGAGGGCGGGGGCCGATTTAGTGATGATAATCACGTGCCCAATATCGGCCAAGGCCATCGCTTTTGAATAGGTTTTTAAGCTATTGTTAATGCCGCCAAGCGCCCGATCGGAAGTGATGGAAAGAATTAATTTACTCACGGCTACGACGTCCCTAGCTATTTCATCATCGTAAATTTTTGCCGAACCAATCATAGGCTGATTTGAGTCCAGCTTGTAAATCATATTGGTGACGCCAACCGAGTTGATGAATTTTCGAGACATCTAATAATTTGCGCGGCGTGCCGTCTGGTTTGCTGGCGTCAAAAGTCAGGCTACCGTCAAAGCCGACGACTTTTTTAATCGTCTCCGCCAATTCAATAATCTTCACATCTTCGCCCGTGCCGAGATTGACGTGCTGCATGTCGGAATAATTCTTCAGCAGAAAAACAATGCCAGCGGCGCAGTCATCGACGTGTAAAAATTCGCGCATAACTTTGCCAGAGCCCCAAACATCCATGCTTTCTGCGCCGGCTTGTTTGGCCTCATGACATTTGCGCATCAGCGCCGGAATCACATGACTTGATTGAAGGTCGAAATTATCAAACGGGCCATAAAGATTGGTCGGCATGGCGGAAATAAAATCAGCGCCATATTGTTTGCGATAGGCCTGACACAATTTAATGCCAGCAATTTTTGCAATGGCATACCATTCATTGGTCGGCTCGAGGGCACCGGTGAGCAGAGCCTCTTCGGGCATTGGCTGCGGCGCCATTTTTGGATAGATACAGCTGGAACCAAGAAACAGTAGTTTTTCAACCCCAATATCATGCGCCGCCCGAATGATATTCGCCTCAATCATCAGATTGTCGTAAATAAAATCAGCCGGATAGCTATCATTGGCCAGAATACCGCCCACTCGTGCGGCGCAGACAATCACTGCATCGGGCTTTTGCGCCTGCATCCAATTTTCCACCTCACTTTGGCGGATTAAATCGGCGTCGCTGCGCTCGGCTGTCAAAATCGTGCAGGCTTCCTTTTCCAAGGCCCGCACGACAGCCCGCCCGACCATGCCATTATGGCCAGCCACATAAATCCGCTTGCCAGAGAGCGTATACATTAGAAATCTGCCAATTTTGTTTCTTGCCCGGGTTGGCGGGCATTATGTAAGGCCACGGAAACCATTTCAGAAACTAATTCTTCCAGCTCAATTTTTGCTTCCCAGCCGAGAATATCTTTGGCCTTTCGCGGATTGCCAATCAATAATTCCACCTCAGTCGGGCGGAAGTAGCGCGGGTCAATCTCTACCAAAATGGCTCCGGTTTTGGCGTCTTTGCCGATCTCGTTAACGCCTTCGCCGTGCCAGGCGATTTCGCGTCCAACTTCAGCAAAAGCCAGCTCCACAAAGCGCCGCACGGTTTCTGTGCGCCCCGTGGCCAAAACGAAATCATCACCTTCATGGTGGTTGATGATGGCGTGCATGCCAGCGACATATTCTTTGGCGTGGCCCCAATCGCGCTTGGCGTCGAGATTGCCGAGATAGATTTTTTCCTGTTTCCCGGCCTCAATGGCGGCCACGGCCATGGCGATTTTTTGTGTCACAAAAGTTTCGCCGCGCATCGGGCTTTCATGGTTGAATAAAATGCCATTAGATGCATGAATGCCATACGCCTCGCGATAATTGACGCAAATCCAATAGGCGTAAAGCTTAGCCACAGCATAGGGGCTGCGCGGATAAAATGGCGTGGTTTCGCTTTGCGGCACTTCTTGCACTTTGCCGTAAAGCTCTGAGGTTGAGGCTTGATAGAAGCGTGTTTTGTCGACCAATCCAAGTGTGCGAATGGCCTCAAGAAAACGCAAAGTGCCGAAAGCGTCGGCATTGGCGGTATATTCAGCCGTTTCAAAGCTCACTTGCACATGACTTTGGGCCGCCAGATTGTAAATCTCATCCGGCTCAATCATTTGCACCAAGCGCATAATATTGCTGCTGTCGGTCATGTCGCCATAATGCATAAAAAACTGTGCATTTTCGTCATGCGGGTCGGCATAAATACCATCGACGCGCTGGGTGTTGAACGAAGAGGCGCGCCGTTTTATGCCATGAACTTCATAGCCTTTTTGCAGCAAAAGCCGCGCTAAATAAGCACCATCTTGACCGGTCACGCCGGTTATCAAAGCTTTTTTCTTACTCACGCTAAACTCCCAAATAGTTACCCAATTTCTATCGCGTTCGCACTGATTTGTCCATTGTCTGACTTATTATTGTCGACAATCATCTGCCGTATTTAATTCAGCAAGATGAATTGCTTTAACCGCTAAATTCAGCTAGGTTCCGCGCCTATGTGCGATTTCATTAAAGGAAGTTACTATGTCCGTTCGGGGTCATGTTAAACGTATTACAGTGCCGGAAATTATGGCACGAAAAGGTCGCGAGCCGATTGTTTGCTTGACCTCATACCATGCCCATACCGCCCGTTTGATTGACCCTTATGTCGATCTTTTGTTGGTGGGCGATAGTCTCGGCATGGTGATGTATGGCATGGAGACGACTCTGGGCGTGACATTGGACATGATGATTGCGCATGGTGCAGCGGTTGTACGCGGGGCAGAGAAGGCGTTGATTGTTGTCGATTTGCCATTTGGCACATATGAAGAAAGCCCGTCGCAAGCGTTTCACAATGCGGCGCGCACACTCAAAGAAACTGGCTGTCAGGCGGTTAAACTTGAGGGCGGCGTGCGCATGGCTGAGACGGTGAAATATTTGACCGAGCGCGGTATCCCCGTCATGGGCCATATTGGTCTGACGCCGCAAAATGTGAATGTCATGGGCGGCTATAAAACCCAAGGCCGCGAGCAGCAACAATGGCCCGAATTAGAAGCCGACGCCAAGGCCTTGGCCGAAGCCGGTGCCTTTGCCATTGTTTTGGAAGGCGTGGCGGCTGAATTGGCCGATCGCATTTCATCGCAAATTAAAGTGCCGACCATCGGTATTGGCGCATCAGCCGGTTGCGACGGACAGATTTTGGTGACCGAAGACATGTTGGGCTTGTCGCCGACAGTTCCTAAGTTTGTCAAAGAATTCGCTACCCTAGGGGCACAAATTGCCGGCGCCGCAGAAGCCTATGCAAATGATGTGCGGAGCCGAAAGTTTCCTGAAGAACAGCATACTTATGCTATGAAAAAACCAGTTAATAGCGACGAAAGTTAGAGCGGAGAAATTTTGTGACTGATATTTTTGACGAAGTAACTGCTGAACTGCGACGCGACCAAAGTTCTGCCTTATGGCGCCGTTATGGCCGTTATGTCATTGGTGCTGCGGTTGCCGTTGTTCTCATTGTTGCGTCTGTTGTTGCCTATGACTCATGGAAGACGGCAGGCCAAGAGGCGGCTTCAGAACGCTATGACGCGCTGGTGAAAACCCTTGAAGAGGCGCCAGCTGGCGATGCGCGTGAGGCATTAATAGAACAGTTTTTAGCACAAAATAATGGCGGTTATGACGTGCTGGCCAGGTTCGTGTCGGCTTTTGAATTGGCAGAAAATGGTGATAAATTGGCGGCGGTGGCGCGCTTTGATGGCTTGGCAGCACGCGGTGATGTGCCCTTGGCCATGCGCGACTTCAGTCGGTTGCAGTCAGGGGTCGTCTTGCTTGATGCCAATGCTAGTTTCGAAGATATTGAAGCACGCTTAAGTCGGCTTTTGGTGGACGGAAATGATATGCGCCCTTTGGCACGCGAGGTATTAGCCCTAGCCCATATGGCCCATGATCAGCTATTGGAAGCGCGTTCGGTGTTAAATGAGCAAATTGAAGACCCAATGAGCAATAATTTAACGCGCGATCGTGCCCGCATCATGCTATCGATTGTAGAGCAGGGTTTAGGGTCTCCTTCAGTCGCTGCGACTGAATAAACTTGGCCACATGAGTGGTCGCAAAATTAGCCGAGAAATGAAAATGAAAAAGAATATTGCGCATTATGCGATTATCTCCATCGCCATGACCGGCTTAGTTGCCTGTGGTGGCGATATTGATCGGGCTGAATTTGAAGGCGAACGTATTTCAGTGCTGAACTATGAAGCCCAGCTGACGGTTGATCCGCGGCTTGAAAACCAACAAGTGCGCATTTTACCTGCTTTTGACAACAGCCAATGGGCCAATCCCGGCGGGTTTTCGACCCATGCGGCTTATCATTTGGCCTTGTCTGGTCTAGAGCCTGCTTATGAAATTGACTTTGTTGAGGGCAATTCTGCTGATCGCCGTTTGAAAGCGCCGCCAGTGATTGGCGAGGGCAAAGTATTTGCCATGGGCACGCAACTTAATGTCGCCGCCGTCGACGCCGACAGCGGCCAGCCTGTTTGGCAACAATCAGTGGCGGCAACCTATCGCGAACCGAATTTCAGTCTTACGCGGTTTTTAGGCTTCGCCGACAAGCCCGCTGACATTGAAGACGGTTGGGGTGGTGGCCTGGCCTATGCCGAGGGTCGCGTGTTTGTGACCACAGGTTTTGGCGAAATTCTTGCTCTGTCGGCTGAAGCCGGCGATATCATTTGGCGGGTACAAAATAGCGTGCCGTTTTCTAATGCGCCAACCGTGCGCAATGGCCGTTTGTTTGTGGTGTCGCAAGACAGTCGCTTGCAAGTGCTATCTACCGATGATGGTAGCCGCTTGTGGGAGCATTTAGCGATCACGGAACAGGCCAGTATTCTGGGCGCGTCAAGTCCCGCTGTTTCTGACCAAATCGTTATTGCTGGCTTTAACTCAGGCGAAGTAGTGGCTCTAAACACCGTCAATGGTGCAGTTATTTGGAGCGATAGTCTGACCAGTCGGGGCACACAAATTACGCCATTGTCAAAACTCAACTCAATCGTTGGTCGTCCGGTGATTGACCGCGACCGTGTATTTGTGACCAGCCATGGCGGCCGCACGGCAGCGCTTGATATGCGCAGCGGCGAACGCTTGTGGACGACAGATATCGGTTCCATTGAAACACCATGGGTGATGGGCGATTACATACTGTTGATGTCGCTTGATGGCGATCTGGTATGTTTGTCGCGTGAAACCGGCCGCGTGCGCTGGGTTGCCTCTTTGGGCGGCTATGAAGATCCGGAAGACCGTGATGAGCGCATTCGTTGGGCTGGGCCAATTTTGGCCGGTGAAAAGGTTTTAGTAGTCTCATCCGATGGTCGTCTGGTCAGTGTGAACCCGACCAATGGCGAGCTTATTGAGACGATTGAACTCGACGATGACGTCAGCCTGCCGCCGATCGTGGCCAATTCGACCCTGTATATTTTGACCGATGAAGGCACGCTCGTCGCGCGCCGTTAGGACTTTCCCATGGCCATGCCATTTGTTTTAGCCATTGTTGGGCGTCCCAATGTGGGCAAATCAACCTTATTTAACCGGCTTGTGGGCCGGCGTCTGGCGTTGGTCGATGACCAGCCAGGGGTGACGCGCGATCGGCGATTTGGCGATGCGCGTTTGGGCGATTTGCGCTTTCAAATCATTGATACGGCAGGCTTTGAAGAGGGCAAAACCGGCTCTTTAGAAGCGCGTATGCGCCTACAAACCGAAGCGGCGATTGCCGAGGCTGACATGGTGTTAATGCTCACTGACGCGCGCGCTGGCTTATTGCCAGAGGATGAGTTATTTGCCCGTCTGCTGCGCAAGGCCAATGTGCCGGTGATATTGGCGGCCAATAAATCCGAGGGCGGCGCTGGGCGCGATGGTCTTAATGAAGCCTATCGTCTTGGACTGGGCGAGCCGATTGCCCTATCTGCCGAGCACGGTCAAGGTACGGATGACTTATACACGTGCATTCGCGATGCGATGGACGCCCATGCGCCAGATTGGGCCGAGGAAACAGAGGTTGACGAAGACCCTGACTTTGACCCTGATTTGCCATTTGAAGACGATCCAGATAAGCCTTTGCGAGTGGCAATTTTGGGGCGGCCAAATGCTGGCAAGTCGACGCTCATCAATTATTTGCTTGGCCAAGAACGCCTACTCACCGGTCCTGAGGCGGGCATTACCCGCGATAGTATTTCAGTCAATTGGACTTGGGTTGATGAGGCGGCGCCAAATGGCTCGCGTCCCGTCACTCTATGGGATACAGCCGGTGTGCGTCGCAAATCGCGGGTCGTTGAGAAATTGGAAAAACTATCTGTCGCCGATGGTTTGCGTGCCGTGCGCTTTGCCGAAGTGGTGGTGCTATTGGTCGATGCGACCAGCCCGTTTGACAAGCAAGATATTCAGCTGGCTGATTTGATCGAGCGCGAGGGACGAGCCTTGGTTGTCGGCATTAATAAATGGGATTTGAAGGTCGATCGTCAAGAAGTGCGCCAAACGATTAATGACGCCTTATTGCGTGCCTTGCCAAAATTGCGCGGCGTGCCTGTGGTGATGCTGTCGGCCGAGACCGGTCGCGGCGTCGATAAGCTGATGCCTGCGGTGCAACGCCAATATGAAATTTGGAATGCGCGTATTGGTACGGCAAAACTCAATAAATGGCTTGGGGCGACGATTGACCGTCATCCGCCGCCCGCAGATAAGGGACGTCCGGTGCGTCTGCGCTATATTACCCAAGCCAAAGCGCGGCCACCGACCTTTGTCACTTTCTCCAGTCGCGGCCATGCGGTGCCAGAGAGCTATCAGCGTTATTTAGCCAATAATCTTCGCGAGACCTTTGCTTTGGATGGTGTGCCATTACGGATTTTTGTGCGCAAGGGCAAAAACCCATATGAGAATAAATAGCTAGGCTTGATAGCGGATAATTTGTCCGGTTTGGGTAAAGTCTGGCGACAAAAGTTCCAAAAACAGCGGTGCAATATCAGCCGGTGTCGGTAAAGTCAGTGGGTCTTCGCCGGGCATGGCTTTGGCGCGCATGGCGGTACGGGCGGGGCCGGGCGATAAAAGATTAACCCGCAGTTTGTCATTTTCGTGTTCATGCGCCCAGCTTTGCACCAAAGCATTTAAGGCGGCTTTACTGGTCGCATAAGTGCCCCAGAAGGCCGGTGCTTTGCTGGCCGCGCCAGAGGTAACAAAGACGGCGCGCGGGGCTTCAGCCTGCATTAATAGAGGTTCCATCGAGCGAATAAGGCGCGCATTTGCGGTCACATTCACCGCCATGGTTTTTTCAAACTCATCGGGCGCAATATGTGCGGTTGGTGTCAATGGTCCCAAAAGGCCAGCGTTACCGACCAGAATATCAAGCTTGCCCCAGCGTTCGGCCAAAGTTGCCCCCAGTCGGTCAAGGGCGTCGAAATCGGTTAAATCAAGTGGCACGCCAGTGGCTTCACCGCCAGCTGATGAAATAATGTCATAAAGTTCTTCCAAGGCACCCTGTGTGCGCCCAACCAACAGAACATGAGCGCCGGCTTTGGCAAGGGCTTGTGCGCAGCCATAGCCAAGACCGCGTGTGGCGCCGGTCACCAGAGCCAGTTTGCCTGAAAAATCAGCTTGTGTGGTGCTCATGATTTAGCCTTGCTCGGACAGCAGTGATAATTGTTGCACTTTGTCGCCGCGATTTTGATCGGCCAATAAGGTCGGATAATCGCCAGTAAAACAATGATCGGTAAATTGCGGACGCTCATTATTGCGGCCATCCTCAAAACCCATGGCTTGATACAGGCCGTGTACACTTAAAAACGCCAGACTATCAGCGCCAATATAGGCACACATTTCCTCGAGCGTATTATTGGCAGCCAATAATTGCTCTTGGCTAGGCGTATCAATACCATAGAAATCTGGGTGAGTAATCGGCGGGGCGGCAATGCGCATATGCACTTCTGTCGCGCCAGCATCGCGCATCATTTGCACGATTTTGACCGAGGTCGTGCCGCGCACAATCGAGTCATCAATCAAAATGACCCGCTTGCCCTCGACGTGAATGCGATTGGCATTATGTTTCAGCTTCACAGAAAAAGCCCGGATAGACTGCTGCGGCTCAATAAATGTGCGGCCCACATAATGATTGCGAATGATGCCAAGTTCAAATGGAATGCCCGAGGTTTCGCCATAGCCAATCGCGGCTGGTACGCCGCTGTCGGGCACGGGAATAACCACATCGGCATCAACATGGCTTTCCGATGCTAATTGGCGGCCAAAGGCTTTGCGGCATTCATAAACGCTGCGTCCGCCAATCATACTGTCGGGGCGGGAGAAATAAATATACTCGAAAATACACGGACGCGCTTCCGTTGGCGGGAAGGGTTTGTGGCTTTCGAGACCATTTTCTGTGATTACAACAATCTCACCATTCTCGACTTCGCGAACAAATTTAGCGCCAATAATATCCAGCGCACATGTTTCGGAGGCGAGCAAATAATGGCCGTCCAATTTACCAATGACCAGCGGGCGAATACCTAATGGGTCGCGCGCGCCAATGAGTTTTTTATTGGTCAGCACGACCAGCGCATAAGCGCCTTCGATTTGGAACAAAGCATCAGTGAACCGTGCCAGCGTGTTGACCCGTTTCGAGCGGGCGACCAATTGCAAAATCGTTTCCGTGTCGGATGTTGATTGAAAAATTGAACCGCTTTTGACCAGCTCATCGCGCAAAGAAAGCGCATTGGTTAAATTACCATTATGGGCAATGGCAAAACCGCCGCCGGCTAAATCGGCAAATAATGGCTGAACATTGCGTAAAATCGTGCCGCCGGTCGTTGAATAACGCACATGGCCGACAGCCGCGCTGCCGGTCAATTGATCAAGCACGCTGGCTTTGGTGAAATGCTCACTGACCAAGCCCAAACGGCGTTCGGCGAAAAAGTTTTTACCGTCGAAACTGACAATACCGGCGGCTTCTTGGCCACGGTGTTGCAGCGCGTGTAAGCCAAGTGCCGTCAAAGCTGCGGCATCGGGATGACCAAAAATACCAAAGACGCCACATTCTTCACGCAGACGATCATCATGGGATGTGTCTGTACTCATTCGACCCCCTCCGAATTACGGATTAAACGCTCCATTGAGTTACGTTCGGTCTGTTTATAGCCTGTGTCTGGAGCGCTGTCTTGTGATTCATTTGGCTGATTTGTTGATTGTTGCGTTGCTGCATCAAGTACTTGCGAGCCAACCCCTCGAATGATGCTACCGGTCGCCGGATTATCGGTGAACATGCCGTCAATATTGGAAATATTGAGCGGCAGACGGTCTAATGGCACGAAAGTGACAAGAAGTTTCGTGCCGGTTTGCATGAGTGGGCGCATTTTTGCGTCGGCCACCCATTGTGGATGGTCTTTTTCAGGCATGATTAAAACGAAAACAAAATAGGCGAGGCAGACAATCACTGCGCCGCGCAACGTGCCGAAAATAATACCTAATGTGCGGTCTAACATGCCAATTGGGCTGGCTTTTAGCGTGCGGGCGAAGGCATTAGCAGCAAAAGAAAACACCACCAGCACAAAGATGAACACCAGCAACATAGAGCCCGCATTCACCACCCACGATATATCAATGTAGTCGGCCAATAATGGCTTGAGAAGGGGGCCAAAATAGATTGCCGCATAGGCTGATACAACCCAACCAGCGATCGATAAGACTTCCTTGGTGAAGCCGCGCATCAGAGATAGCGCTGCCGAAACCAACAGCACGGCGAAAATCACATAATCAAGCGCGAGTAATTCCATGTGTTTTACCTAACATGAGTCGATGTTAATGCCCGCCTGAAACACCTAAGGCGGCAATCAAGCTGGCCAAATCTTCGATGGGTTTAACTTTCATTTTTGCGGCTTCCGAGGTTTTGCTAGCCGGTGGCGCATAAGCCGTTTCAAAGCCTAATTTTGCGGCTTCTTTCAAACGCACACCATGCTGGGTTACCGGACGCACGGCACCGGACAAGCTAATCTCGCCAAACACCACACTTTGCGACGGAATCGGTGTGCCGCTGAGCGACGAAATAAGCGCCGCCGCGACGGCCAAATCAGCGGCTGGTTCGTTAATCCGTAAGCCACCAGCAACATTCAGGAAAACATCGCGACCAGCGAATGACAGGCCGCAGCGCGCTTCCAAAACCGCTAAAACCATGGATAGCCGATTGCTATCCCAGCCAACCACAGCACGGCGCGGTGTGGCCAATGATGAGGGAGCGGCGAGGGCTTGAATTTCAACCAATAGCGGGCGCGTGCCCTCAATACCGGCAAAGACAGCGGCGCCGGGTACATTATCATCGCGCCCTTCAAGGAATAGGGCCGACGGATTTTGTACTTCAACCAGGCCCTCTGACTGCATTTCAAAAACCCCAATTTCATGGGCCGGGCCGAAGCGGTTTTTAATGGCCCGCAAAATCCTAAACTGGTCGCCCCGATCGCCTTCAAAGTAAATCACTGTGTCGACCATATGCTCAAGCACGCGCGGGCCAGCAATTTGCCCATCTTTGGTGACATGGCCAACCAGCACCAGAGCGGCATCATTTTTCTTGGCGAAATGGATGAGCTCTTGGCCGGCAACGCGAACTTGGCTAACTGTGCCGGGAGCGGCTTCAATGGCCGGCGACCACATGGTTTGAATGGAGTCAATGACCACGAGCGCCAAATCCTTTTGTCCGGTCAGGGTTTTGCAAATATCCGCAACATTGGTTTCAGCAGCCAGCTCAACCGGTGCATCAGCAACCCCCAGTCGGGCCGCACGCATACGCAATTGGGCCAAGGCTTCCTCGCCAGAAATATAAATCACCCGCCCGCCAGACTTACCCAGACTGGCCACCGCTTGCAGCAATAAGGTGGATTTACCAATTCCCGGGTCGCCGCCAATCAGCGTCGCTGAGCCCGGCACCAGGCCGCCGCCTAAAACCCGATCAAATTCGCTTATACCGGTTTTTTTGCGTTCCGGCTCAGCTTCATTACCGGCCAGAGAGGTGAGGGTGATGGCTTGTCCTTTGGCCGCTTTGGCGCCGCGCCCAATTGGCGGCGCACTGCTGCCGGCCTCTTCAGAAATTGTATTCCACTGGTGGCAACTTTCGCATTTACCCGACCATTTATTGGTAACCGCACCGCAATTATTGCAAGCAAAACTACTTTGACCACGAGCCATTACTGCCCCCCGCCAGCGGCACTAATCTGCTGGCCTTCCACTTCAATAGGGCCCTTGGCGAGACCATTGACGAATTGCAATAAAAACGGGTCATCTGAAGCGGCTAGTTCCTCAGCATTGCCGTGCCAAATAATCTCGCCCTTATAAAGCAGGGCGGTTTTGTCGGCGATGGCGCGGACGCTGGTCATATCATGGGTGATGGTCAATGTCGTGGCCCCCAATTCTTGCACGCAATCGCGTATCAAATGGTTGATGACATCAGTCATAATTGGGTCGAGACCGGTGGTTGGCTCATCAAAGAAAATAATTTTGGGTTTACAGGCAATGGCGCGGGCCAAACCAACGCGCTTATGCATGCCACCGGATAGGGAGGCGGGGTAGAGGTCAAGCAATTCCGGCCCCAGCCCAACAAGCGCCAGACTATCCACCGCTTGGTCACGGGCGTCGGCTTCGCTGAAACCTTGATTTTGAATGGCCTGAAAAGCGACATTGCGCCAAACTGGCAGGCTGTCAAATAGGGCGCCATTTTGAAACAACATGCCCATTTGCGCGTCAATTTCTTGCCGTTGGTTGCGCGCAAGGCCGACGGTTTCAGTGCCGTCAATTTTAATAGACCCCTGTTCGGGGTGTAAAAGGCCGAGGATGGATTTCAGCATCACCGACTTGCCGCTGCCGGAGCCGCCGATTACCACCAGCGATTGACCTTCATCAACAGATAAATTGACCCCGCGCAAAACCTTTTTCGTCCCGAAGGTTTTATGAACATTGCTGAGGGTGATTTTTTCGCTCATGCAGAAAACAATAGTGAGGTCATGAGATAATTGGCGGCCAGAATCAAAATCGACGCTGTTACCACCGCATTGGTGGTGGCGCGGCCGACTCCTTGCGCGCCGCCTTTTGAATAATAGCCATTATAACAGCCCATTGTGGCAATGATGAAACCGAACATCAGAGCTTTAATCAGGCCTGAACTAATATCGTCAAAGCTCAGGAAATTAAACGTGCTTTGCACATAAATCGCCGCATTAAAGCCAAATGATTGGGTCGACACCACAAAGCCGCCAAACACGCCGATAATATCGGCAACCAGCGCCAATACCGGCATGCATAAAGTGGCGGCAATGACCCGTGGGGCGATGAGATATTTGAATGGATCGGTCGACAATGTGGTGAGTGCATCAATTTGTTCGGTGACCCGCATGGTGCCAATTTCAGCGGCAATGGCAGCGCTCACGCGGCCTGCCAGCATTAACCCACCAAACACCGGTCCCAATTCGCGGGTGATACCAAGCGCGACAATGGTCGAGACAATGGTCTCAGAGTTAAACTGATTGCCGCCATAATAGATTTGAATGGCCAAAGCCCCGCCGGTGAAAAATGACGTCAGGGCGACAACTGGTAGAGAGAGATAGCCAATACGAATAATTTGTTGGCCAATCATGCGGAAATAAAACGGCCCTCGAACAATTGCCTTGCCGGTGTCGGCGATAAATAGGCTGAGTTGCCCGACTTGGGCAAAAAAGCCAATGAAAAAGCGTCCGATGGTTGCAAATGCGGTCAAGTGTTTCCCCGTTTGCCCGATTGGTGGGCGCTTATTGGTCGATCCAAATACGGTTATAGCGGCTTCCGAGGCTGGTGAGAAGCTCATATGAGATGGTCTGTCCGTTTTCGGCCAATTTATCAATCGTTTGGTGCTGACCAAATACTTCAACCATTGTGTCAACCGCCGGTAAGGTGGCAAAATCGGTCAAATCAATGGCCAGACTATCCATCGACACGCGCCCCAAAATAGGCGCTGGCTGGCCGTCAATCATCAGGCTTGCGCGGCTATGAGGGCGATCGCCAAAATGGCGCATAAAGCCATCGCCATAGCCAAGCCCAACAATGCCGATTTGCATGTCATGCGGTGCCGTGAAGCTGGCGCCATAGCCGACCGTGTCGCCAATCGACAGGCTGCGGGTTTGCAACAAGGGGGCGTGCAAGTGCACCACCGGTTTGAGCGCCGTGTCGTCACCATTGGCGCTGCCGCCATAAAGGCTGATGCCGGGGCGCGTCATGTCGAACAAATAAGCCTCGCCCAAGATCACGCCACCAGAATTGGCCAAAGAGGCGGGGGCGGTAGGCAATTGTTGGCGCATGTGCAAAAAACGCTCCAATTGCGCGCGATTCATCAGATTATCGGCCTCGTCTGAACACGCCAAATGGCTAGCAATCAAGCTCACCGTCCAGCCGTCAAAATAATCACTTACCTGCGCCAAATCGGCGACATCGGCTTCGCTTAGGCCGAGGCGGTTGAAACCCGTATCAATAAATAAAGCTGCTGGCAAAGCAGTTTTTTCAGTCAGGCAATAGGCTTGCCATGCTTTGATTTGTGCTAGTGAAATCAGACAGGGGCGCAAATTGGCCGCGGCGAAGGCTGCTGCTGCGCCGGTTGGTAGCCCGTTGAGAACATAAATCACCACATCGGGCAAAAGCGCACGTAAATCCAATGCTTCTCGGCTTTGCGCCACAAAAAAGCTACGGCAACCAGCCGCATATAGCACTGGCGCGACCTGTTCGAGACCAAGACCATAGGCATCTGCCTTGACCACACAAGCGGTTTCGGCCGCCCCTGATTTGTCTTTCATGGTCAGGTAATTATCGCGCAGGGCTGCCAAATTTATCGTGACCTGGCCACCATCAAGGGCTGACGCGCTGCTCATTAGTCAAACCGCTCGGGAAGTCTGTCATCCTCGATTAAATCGGTGAAGCGGGTAAAGCGATCTTCAAAAGCCATTTTTGCCGTGCCGGTTGGGCCATGGCGGTTTTTGCCAATAATCACCTCGGCGGTGCCGTCGACTAAATTCATCCGTTCCTGCCAGAGCATAAACTCTTCCGTGCCTTCATTTGGCTTTTCGCGCATTAAATAATATGGCTCGCGATAAACAAACATCACAATATCCGCATCTTGCTCGATGGAGCCCGATTCCCGCAAGTCTGATAATTGCGGCCGTTTGTCATCGCGCGCTTCGACCTGACGGGAAAGCTGCGACAGCGCAATGATGGGCACGTTTAATTCTTTTGCCAAAGCTTTCAGCCCTTGGGTGATTTCGCTGACTTCTTGCACCCGACCATCGCCGCCGCGCGCCGATGACGCCCGCACCAATTGCAGATAATCGACAATAATCAGCCCCAGCCCATGCTGGCGCTTTAAGCGCCGCGCGCGGGCTGAAAGTGTGGCAATCGGTATAGCGCCCGTATGGTCAATAAACAGCGGCGCGTCGCTCAAATCATGGGCCGATTTCACCAATCGGGCATATTCATCTTCATGAATTTCGCCCTTACGAATATTTGATGATGAAACCCCAGACTGCTCAGCCAACATACGTGTCGCCAGCTGATCAGCCGACATTTCAAGCGAGAAAAACCCAACCGTGGCGCCATCTTTGACCCTGACTTGGCCATCTGGCGTGGTTTCCACATTGCCGCTTTTTTTGGCTTTCAAATAATTATTGGCAACGGTGAAGGCAATATTGGTAGCCAAGGCGGTCTTACCCATGGCTGGGCGGCCGGCCAGAATAAGCAAGTCGCTTTCTTGCAGGCCACCGAGTAAATCATCCAAACCCTTGAAGCCAGACGACAGGCCTGACAAATTGCCTTCGCGCTGATAGGCGCGCTCGGCCATTTCAATGGCGCCGCTTAAAGATTGGTCAAACGGCATGAAGCCTGCATTATGCGTGCCTTTTTCGGCGATTTCATAAAGCGCTTGTTCGGCTTTGTCGATTTGTCGCTCCGGACTATCGTCAATATCACCATCAAAAGCGTCGCCAATCATTTCTTCGCCGACAATGATTAACTCGCGCCGAATGGCCAAATCATAGATGGTTTTGCCATATTGGCGGGCGTTGGAAATCGTTGTCGCATTACTGGCCAGACGGGCCAAATAAGACGTGCCGCCAAGCTCGGCCAAGCCTTCATCCATTTCGAGATAGGTCTTCAGCGTGACCGGAGAAGCGAGATTGCCATTGCCGATAAGCTTGCTAATGGCCTCGAAAATTCTTTGGTGTACAGGATCAAAAAAATGCTTCGATAACAGAAAGTTAGCGATTTGATCAAGGGCATCATTATTGATCAGCAAAGCCCCCAAAAGACCTTGTTCTGCTTCAATATTATGCGGCAATTGCCGATAATCGGAGGCCGACTCAGGCGGTGATATTTGTGTGATTGGGCTTTCCATGAAGCCTACACTAATCGGCGGATTGGGGCGGCGCCAGACAAAAGAAAGGGCCGCCAAAAATAAATTCTGGCGGCCCTGTTAATAGCGGGGAAAACTTGCGCGACTAGTCTTGTTTCGCGTCTTCTTCCTCAGTTTCGGCAGGCGCTTCAGCTTCAACAACATCAGCCACTTCGGCCTCTGCTTCAGCTTCTTCAGCAAGCTCAACAGCCTCATCGGCTACGTCAACGCTAACACCTTCTTCAAACACTTCTTCGACTTGCAAAGTCTCTTCTTCAAGGCCTGGCTCGACGGTTACATCTTCACCGGCTTCTTGGCGCTCAGCTTCATCAGCTGTGCGCGCCACATTGATAATCACGTTGCTAGCAACCTCTGGGTGCAACATAATCGATACGTTGTGCAGGCCGAGGGTTTTAATCGGCTGATCAATCGCAACTTGGTTGCGGGACACATCAAAGCCACCAGCTGATAAAAGCTCGCTAATATCGCGTGGCGTCACGGAACCATAAAGCTGGCCAGTGTCACCTGACTGGCGAATAACGATAAACTTCTGGCCGTCCAGCTTAGCAGAAACGGCTTCCGCTTCTTCGCGGCGTTCAAGGTTGCGCGCTTCCAATTGCGCACGCTCTGTTTCAAAACGCGCTAGATTAGATTTGTTGGCACGAAGGGCTTTGCCTTGCGGCAGTAAAAAATTGCGGGCGTAACCGTCTTTAACGGTGACCACATCACCCATTTGGCCAAGTTTCGCAATGCGTTCTAATAACACAATCTGCATGAGTCTAACTCCTTATCCCGTTTCTAATCGGACGACTTGTCGGGGTTACGAGGCAGGCGCCGAAAATTGAAACGCCCATCCAATAAACCCATTAGGCTGACGGGAATAATCACCCAGGCCGTCATGAGGAGGAAAAAATATAGCGCTGTCAAAAATAACGCACGCCCTTTCCAAGCGCCGGAGATAGCATGAATAATCGCTAAACCCAACAAAAAATATGCGCTAATGGCAATCGCCGCGAGGGTCAGAGCAAGATTGGCGAGCCAGCCGTCAAAAATAAAGCTCGCAATAAAGCAAGCGGCAATGCCAAAGGTTAAATAGCTTGGCAAGGTCAGGGTCTTGTAATCTGGCGTTGGCCGCAAATTGCGCGAAAAATAAACCGTGCCTGCTTGCGCGATTTGTAAGCCGCCAAGCATTAAAATTGGCCAAGAGGCAAAGCCGGTAATTAGCACCCAATTGGCAATTATCGACACTTCACCCAAAGTTGATGTGCCATACACCGCTTCCAAGGTTTGCATGATTTCTGGCGTTTCATACATTGTGTCGGCCAAAATTTTAGGCAGGCCGCCGGTGTAATCGGCAAAACCGAGATAGACCAAAAGCGCGCCCATGGCGGCGATAATCAGCGTATCTTCAATGATAAAGCGTGGCGGGTAGAATTGAAACTGCCCTGAGTGATCGGCGTCAGCCCGCGACATGAGTGCCCGACGAATAAGCGCCAATGTTGGGATAAGCAAAAATAGGGCAAAAACAAAAGCCATCGGCGGCGATAGCAGAAAACCGGTCAGTAAAAGTGCAAATGCCGCTGCCAGTGCCGCCTCAGCCAGCCCAAAGGCCAGTCCAATAGCAGCCACTGGAACAGCGGCAAAAGGTAGTGTCACCACGCCAGCATAAAGAACAAAGCTGGCAAGGGCGGCAAAAGCACAAGGAAGGAGGCGGGATTGGCTCATCGCATTTTCATGTTGAGAGCAGACCCCACCAACATCATCTTATTGTTCGACTGTGTAAGGCATGAGAGCCAAATAACGTGAGCGTTTAATTGCCCGCGCCAGCTCTCTTTGTTTTTTCGCCGAAACCGCTGTAATGCGGCGTGGCACGATTTTGCCGCGCTCTGATACATAGCGCTGCAACAGCCGTGTGTCTTTGTAATCAATAACCGGTGCATTCGGCCCAGCGAATGGGCATGACTTGCGACGGCGACCAAATGGACGTCTTCCCTGGCTCATTCTGATGCTCCTTCAAAATCACTTGCGCCACGACGCGGTGTTCGGCGGTCATCACGGTTTTTATTGCGCATTTGAACTGACTCGTCAGTTTCATGTGCATCAACCCGCAATGTGAGGTGGCGAATAATGTCATCATTCAAGCTGATACGACGTTCCATTTCGGCAACGGCCGCATGGTCGGCTTCAATGTTTAACAATGAGTAATGACCTTTGCGGTTTTTCTTCACCCGATAGGCCAGTGATTTCAAACCCCAATATTCATTTTTGGTGATTTTACCGCCGTTTTCTTCCAAAACAGCCGTAATCATATCGGTCAGACCTTCAACCTGTTGGGTTGAAATATCTTGCCGTGCAATAAAGATATGCTCGTATAGAGCCATAGCTTCTCTCCTTTTCTTTCGGCGCCGAGCCCCTGGCGAGCACTTTTCTACCCGAAGGGAGAAGCTCACAAGTAACGCGAGAGCGGAGACAAGGGACGCGGACCATTCCGAATAATCAGTTCTCTTGGCGGGCAAAAGATGATTACCTGTCCTTTCAGCCTCCGGCCGACTTAACAGCAGGGTGATACACGTTTACGCTGGGCTTGGCAAGGGGCAATCAAGGCTGGAAACAGACCATGACTCAGCTTAAAAATAAGCCATAGGAGACAGCACATGGAACAGACATTTATTTTTCCGGGACAGGGCAGCCAAGTGGTCGGCATGGGGCGCGATTTGGCGCAAAATTATGCTGAGGCGCGCGCCGTTTTTGACGCCGTGGACGAGGCGCTGGGGCAAAAGCTCAGTGACTTAATGTGGGATGGGCCAGAAGATGAGTTAACCCTCACGGAAAATGCTCAACCGGCCCTGATGGCGGTTTCCATGGCGGTGGTGCGGGTGCTTGAGGCGCGCGGCTATTCAATCGCCGAGCATGCTTCCTATTTGGCCGGTCACAGTCTTGGTGAATATGCGGCGTTGACCGCCGGTGGCGCGCTCAAATTAGAAGACACAGCGCGCTTGCTGAAATTGCGGGGTCAAGCCATGCAGCGGGCCGTGCCGGTTGGGGTTGGGGCGATGGCGGCGCTATTGGGATTGGATTTTGATGCGGTGATTGCGATTGCCGCCGATGCCAGTGGCGATGGTGAGATCGTCGGTGCGGCCAATGATAATGCCAATGGGCA
>ENA-OUOG01001122-OUOG01001122.1-marine-metagenome-genome-assembly--contig:-NODE-1122-length-32200-cov-4.934875_pt1 | contig 32200 bp, 24 predicted proteins | sample MGYA00248635_ERZ508505 | MGnify/ENA primary metagenome ERZ508505 (study PRJEB26176, sample SAMN06267871) | marine metagenome | isolation source: Saanich Inlet, British Columbia, Canada | place: Pacific... | reverse complement strand
CTTTAATTGCGGAAGTAAGTCGCTATCTCGGTTTCCTGATCAACAAAAAATGGAGATGCATAAGCCTTCATTAAAGGCTGTGCTTGAGGCAGTAGACAAGTACTGTTCCGAAAAAGAAATCCCTCTTCCGAGGCTCAATATAGAAACCAAATCAAGTTTAGCTGGCGACAACATTTTTCATCCAACGCCAGGAAAATTTGTAGACGCTATCGCCTCAGTAATTACTGATTCGAAATTTAATGATCTTATGATGCTTCAATCATTTGATCCAAGGACTTTGGAGTACGCAAAACTTGCCTACCCAAAGTGGCGAATCGCTCTCTTAGTTAGCGGTGACCAATCACCGGAAAAGGCGCTCAAGACTTTGAGCTTTCAACCCGATGTGTACAGTCCTTCATACAAAGCGGTTACACTCAATCGAATTACGCGGCTTCACGATTTAGAAATAAGAGTAATTCCGTGGACTGTAAACGATATCGAGGAAGCACGCAAACTATTTGGATGGGGTGTTGATGGTCTTATTACAGACTACCCGAATTTAATCACTCCCGAGACGCTCAGAGCCCTCCGGACCGAATAGGTACTCGATATTTCTTTTGAGTCCGGCGTACCCGGTTCTTTTGACTGCCGACTTTTTAAAAAGCTCATTGAACGTATCCTGGGTGAGCTCAGTCCATTCTTTTTTCGTTTTATCGAGCAATTTGGGATGGGGTTCAAACCGAGGTTCATTGTGCGCTTTCGCGAATCTGTTCCACGGGCAAACGTCTTGACAAATATCGCAGCCAAACATCCAATTTTCGAAGTGGGGTGCTAATCCGCCCGGGAGGGCGCCTTTTAATTCAATCGTATAATGGGAAATACATTTACTGCCATCGACCACATAGGGCGCTACGATCGCTTCGGTAGGGCAGGCATCAATGCATCGGGTACAGGAGCCGCAATAATCGCTCATTGGAATATCGACTGGGAGCTCCAAATCGCAAATGATTTCCGCGATAAAGAAAAATGAGCCTTCTTTCGGATGAATCAGGTTTGTATTCTTACCTATCCAACCGAGACCACTTTTTGCCGCCCAAGCCTTATCTAAAACGGGCGCTGAATCGACAAAAACACGTCCGTCGATTTGACCAAAGGACTCGATCATTCGAGCGAGCAAATCTTTCAGTTTGTCCTTAACCACAAAGTGGTAATCGGTTCCGTAGGCGTATTGTGAAATCTTGGGCGCCTCCGAATCCTTTTGCTTTTCGGGAGTGAAATAATTGAAGGTTAGCGAAATGACGGATTTGGCTCCAGGGACTAATTTTCTGGGGTCCAATCGCAGGTCGAAATGATTTTCCATGTAGGCCATGGATCCGTTCATTCCCTTTTCAAGCCAATTTTCGAGCCGTGGAGCTTCTTTCTCTAGATAATCGGCTGTAGATATGCCGCATCCCAAAAAACCAAGCTCAGCGGCCTGATTCTTAATAAACCGTGCTCGATATCCGAGATCGGGTTTACTCATCAAAAAAGTGCGTTTTGGCTACCGAGTTTATTCAGTCCCAAATGGTTGTAGGCCAATTCGGTCACTTCTCGACCTCTCGGAGTGCGCATGAGATAACCTTGTTGAATAAGAAAGGGCTCGTACACTTCTTCAAGAGTACCCGCGCTTTCTCCAACCGCTGTGGCAATCGTGTTGAGTCCGACCGGCCCACCTTTAAATTTTTCTATGATGGTTAATAGAATCTTATTATCCATTTCATCCAGTCCGTGTTCATCGACATGCAAGGCGGTCAGGCTCGATTTGGCAATATCGATACCGATGGTTCCATCGCCTTTCACTTCTGCGAAGTCGCGTACCCTGCGCAGTAATGCATTGGCTATTCTAGGAGTACCTCTACTTCTACTGGCTATTTCAAAAGCGGCATCTTGCGCAATGGGGACCTCTAGTATTTCAGCGGATCGCTGCACGATATGGGTGAGTAATTCTACATCGTAGTATTGGAGTCGGCTCGTGATCCCGAATCGCGCGCGCAAAGGCGATGTAAGAAGACCGGAACGCGTTGTAGCACCGATTAGCGTGAATGGGTTTAAGTTGATCTGAACGGTACGCGCATTGGGACCGCTATCAATCATAATATCGATTTTGAAGTCTTCCATGGCCGAATACAGGTACTCCTCAATAACGGAAGACATTCGGTGGATTTCGTCGATGAAGAGCACGTCTCGATCTTCAAGATTAGTTAGGAGTCCGGCCAAATCTCCAGGTTTGTCTAGGACGGGACCACTCGTTACTTTAACATTTACTCCCAATTCCGTTCCAATGATATGGGCCAAAGTTGTTTTACCGAGTCCCGGAGGGCCGTGAAGCAAAACATGATCCAAGGAGTCTCCTCTTCGGTTTGCCGCTTCAACAAAAACCTCAAGATTTTCAACCACGTGTTTTTGACCCGCAAAATCGCCAAATTGTTGTGGCCGAAGGGCTCTATCAAACTCTTGTTCTTCTGGGCTTAGTTCATCTCCTGTTGGATCCAAATACTCATTCATGGGTTCTAAGGTAAGGCAAAAAGTCATCGTGCCGAAGGCACTTAGGGGTATAAAAAAAGCTTCCCCTACCGAAGCAGAGGAAGCAACCAATTAAGTGATCTATTAACCCAAACTAATCCTAAAATTGGCTACTAGTGAAAAAACAACTGAGGGAGACAAAGAGTATAAACAAAAACACTTTTCACTAGCATCTGAACCAAATGTAGGAAGGAGTTCTGCTGTGGACAAACCGAGATAATTCAAAAATCACATATTCGAATTGACTAAAAAGGAAAACGCCCTGCGTATACAGGGCGTTTTTAAATCTTTTAAGTAACCAGGTACTTACTAATGAACTTCCTCTCCGTCCTGTAAAGGAACGGTTTGAGGTACAAAGTCTTCATCCATTCCCGGCTTACTGTAATCGTACGCCCAGCGATGAACTTCCGGAATATCGCCTGGCCAGTTTCCGTGGATATGTTCAACAGGAGTGGTCCATTCAAGCGTATTCGACTTCCATGGATTCTGTTCCGCTTTTTTCCCACGAAGGGCGCTGTAAATAAAGTTGAACATAAAGATTCCCTGTGCCACCGCGCTTAAAATTGCGAACATGGTTACCAATACATTGATATCGGTAAGGTTATCGAACATCGGGAAAGCAGTATTGCTGTAATAGCGTCGAGGAACTCCTGCCAAACCGAGGAAGTGCATGGGGAAGAATACCCCGTAGGCACTTACAAAAGTTAACCAGAAATGCCAGTAACCCATTTGTTTGTTCATCATTTTCCCGAACAACTTCGGGAACCAATGATACACTCCAGCAAACATTCCGAAGATGGCAGAAAGTCCCATTACAATATGGAAGTGAGCTACTACGAAATAGGTATCGTGTACGTTAATATCTAATGCATTGTCTCCAAGAATCAGACCTGTTAGTCCACCCGTAATAAAGGTAGATACCAAACCTATGGAGAAAAGCATCGCTGGGGTAAAGCGGATATTACCTTTCCAAAGCGTTGTTATGTAATTGAACGCTTTGATAGCGGATGGAATCGCAATTAACAGGGTAGTGAAGGTAAATACGGATCCCAAGAATGGATTCATACCCGTAATGAACATGTGGTGTCCCCATACAATGAAGGATAAGAAAGCGATGGCCAAAATGGATCCTACCATGGCGCGGTATCCGAAGATCGGTTTACGCGCATTTGTTGAAATTACCTCTGACGTAATTCCAAGTGCAGGAAGAAGTACGATATATACCTCGGGGTGACCTAAGAACCAGAATAAGTGTTGGAAAAGAACCGGAGATCCACCATTATTTGTTAGCACTTCTCCTTGAATCATAATATCACTCAAGTAAAAACTCGTTCCCATGGAGCGGTCGAACAGAAGCAAAAGAGCCGCTGAAAGAAGTACAGGGAATGATAGAATACCAATAATAGCAGTTACAAAGAAGGCCCAGATCGTCAAAGGAAGGCGTGTCATCGACATCCCTTTGGTTCTCAAGTTCAAAACCGTAACAACATAGTTCAAGGCACCTAATAAGGAGCTAGCAATAAACAAGGTCATGGAAACCAACCATAAAGTCATACCCATTCCAGATCCTGGTATTGCTTGTGGCAGTGCGCTTAGGGGAGGATAAATGGTCCACCCTGCAGAAGCCGGTCCACTGGTAACAAACAAACTCACGGTCATTACGATAGAACTGGCAAAGAAGAACCAGTACGAAAGCATGTTGATGAATCCGCTCGCCATATCTCGTGCACCAATCTGCAATGGAATAAGTAAGTTCGAGAACGTACCTGATAATCCGGCCGTTAGGACGAAGAATACCATGATAGTACCATGAATGGTTACCAAGGCCAAATAAATGTTTGGATCCATTACTCCATCCGGAGCCCATTTACCAAGGAAGGTTTCCAATATAGGAAAGCTTTCGCCTGGCCATGCCAATTGTAGTCGGAAGAAAACCGACATTAATAATCCAATTAACCCCATCAACATACCTGTGATAAGGAATTGTTTAGCAATCATTTTGTGATCCATCGAAAAAACATATTTCGAAATGAAGGTTTCTTCGTGATGTGCGTGATCGTGAGCCATAATCAGTCTTTGATTAACGGTATTTTAACTATTTGCTAGAGGAGTTTGTTCGCTCATCCAACGGTCATATTCTTCTTGCGAAACCACTTTAATGGTCATTTGCATATTATAATGCGCCGCTCCACAAATTTTATTGCAAAGCAGTATATAATCAAATTCAGCATTTCCCGTTTCCTGACGCATTTGATCCGTCGTTTTGGTTGGGGTAAAGGCAAATTGAGTATTCATTCCTGGTACACAGTTCATTTGAACGCGGAAGTGCGGAAAATAAGCTGAGTGTAGCACGTCTTGACTTCTAAAACGGAAAAGCATAGGTTGCCCTACGGGCAGATAAATCTCAGAGCGACCGAGCACGTCATCTTGACCTTCTTCGCTTTGAAGATCCACTCCTACAATGTTAGCACCTTCAATGTTGCGCACATTCGCTTCGCCAAGCATTCCGTCTGCTCCTGTATATCGGGCTGTCCAGTCGAACTGTCGCGCGTAAAACTCAACGACTTGCGCATCCGAAGTATCCTTATTCACAATATCAGACCAAGTTCTGAGACCGTATACAATAAGTACCGTTAGCACAATGGCTGGAATCGCCGTCCAAATTAACTCAAGCTTGTTGTTATGTGAAACATAACTTGCTTGACCCGTTTTTTTACCTCGATACTTGTACGCGAAGTAGAAAAGAAGTGGTTGCGTGATAAAGAATACGATGATGATAATTCCCATGGTGATGGCCATCAAATTATCAATTTGCTCTCCGTGAATAGAAGAAGCTCCCGGAAGTAATAAATCTCCCCAGGCAGCCCACATCCAAATGAAGGAACCCATCATGCCGAGCATGAACAAGAACATCAATAGTCCTTGATTCCGGTTGTCCTTGTCGGTTACCGCATTCGTGTTACCGCCTTTCAATTCGCTCGTTAATTCGAGAATTCGAACGATTTGAACAACAGAGGCAACTACAAGTACCGCTACAACGGCTAATAATAATTGAATCATTCTACTTTCTAATTAGATGTGATGCAACTCACTTTCTTTCAACATTGGGTGGTTTTTCTGCAACAATGGCGCTTTTGCCAAGGTGCCGAATACTACCAAAATAAACAATCCTACGTAGCCCAAAAGACCACCAATTTCAACAATTCCAAAATGCCAATGCTCACCCATAGTTCCCGGAACAATCATACAGAAGAAATCGAACCAGTGTCCCAAGAGGATAATGCATCCCGCTGTAATCAAGAACCCAAAATTTCTTTTCGAATCTCTACTCATAAGTACCAATAGCGGCATAATAAAGTTCAAGAAAAGTGCTAAAAAGAAAGGAACTTTATAATTATCAAATCGAGCCATGAAATAAGTTACCTCTTCTGGAATATTGGAATACCAAATAAGCATGAATTGGCTAAACCACAAGTAGGTCCAGAAAACGCTGAAAGCAAACATAAATTTACCAAGATCATGAATGTGATTCTCGTTCAATCCTTCCATGTACCCGTGCTTCTTTAAATAAATAGCAATCATGGTTAAGGTGGTCAAGGCGCTCACGAACATCGACGCGAAAACATACCAACCAAATAAAGTACTGAACCAGTGGGTATCGATGGACATGATCCAGTCCCAGGCCATCATACTACTCGTAACCGCAAAGAATACGGTGAATATAGCACTCACGCGAACACTCTTACGATAATTCTCCGTGCCTCCCACTTCATCTTCACGAATACTCAGCTTACGCAATAAACGTGTAGCCCATATCCATCCAAGTAGGTAGATGATTGCGCGGAGAATAAAAAATGAGAAATTCAAGAAAGGTGTTTTTCCAGCAATGATAGAGTCATAATGAGGGTTCTCTATAACCTCGTCTCCATTACTACTTTCATACATAGCGGCGTACATATGATGACCCGCATCAGAATGCTCATCAGCATGGGCTTCTTCACCATGGCTTTCTTCACCATGTCCATCACCATGCGAATCCGAAGCATGATCGTCTCCGCTTTCCCCATGGGCTTCTTCCACATGCGCCTCCTCGGTGTGATGGCTTACTAACCCCGCTTCGTAATCGCGAAGCTCAGTAACGGTAATTTCTTCTGTTGTGATGAACGTATCCATCCAGTGATACATATGGTGCAAATGCATTCCACCTGCTATAATTATGACCACCATAATTCCACCCGCAATAGGTAGAAAGCTTCCCATGGCTTGCATCAATCGATTGAGTTGCACAGACCATCCGGCTTGGGCCACGTATTGAATTCCGAGGAAAAAAGTTCCAAGAAGAGCAATCCCCAAGAAGAACGTGTTGCTCACTAAGAGCGCAGGCCATGCTCTATGAGCATCGGAGATAAATCCGTATGCAAAGGCCAACACCCCAATGGCAATCAGAATGTAGGCGAGTCTTTTTAATTTGTTAGGCATTTCGAACATATCCCTAATTATTTAGCCGATTCAAGATCAGATTTCAACTTCATTACGTAACTCACGATATTCCAGCGTTCTTCAGGAGTAATTTGAGATGCATGCGCCCCCATGATATTTCTTCCATAAGTAATTACGTGGTAAACGCTTCCTTCAGTAATTGCACGACCTTGATCATCGTACGAAGGAACTCCTAATATTTTTTCATTTTTAACCAAGATCCCCTGACCCATTCCTTTGGGGCCATGGCAGTGGTTACAGAAAATATCATAAAGCTCTTTTCCATTCTCCATCCATACTTCATTATTTGCCTGAGGACTTAATGAATATGGATTGATTAAAGTAGCTTTTGCCGAGTCATAGCCCGCTTCCGAATTTTCATATTCGTAAGGAACGAATCCACGAGGTAAAGTACCCTCAATCGGCTTCAATGCACTAACTCCGTCAGCGAACAGCTCCGATTCCTCGTAGGTATCAATATATTCTGAACGGTACATATCCGGCATGTACTCAATACCTGGTTTCTTTACATCGCGCTCACACGAAGTTCCCGCAATCGCTAAACAAGCTGCGGCGCATAAACCTAGAACGTTATTTTTCAAGTACTTCATAATTAAAGTTCTTTTTCATTTACTTCAACCGCTCCAGTGGCTTTCAAGGCCGAAGTAATATCATCGCTAGAACCATCTGCTTCAATCTCTACCATAAACATATCGTCGGTAGTACGTACATCCGGGTTCTGACGCTCACGTCCCGGGAACATCCCGTTACGCACCAAATAGGTAATTACCATTAAGTGGCCGGCAAAAAGGACGGTACATTCGAACATAATCGGCACAAAGGCAGGCATGTTCAACAGATAGGTAAAGCTCGGTTTACCACCAATATTTTGAGGCCAGTCAACGATCATCATATAGTACATCATTAAGACGGCAAATGACAATCCAATACACCCGTAAATGAAACCCGCAATCGATAAGCGAGTAGGAGCAAGCCCCATTGCGTGATCTAGACCGTGAACGGGAAAAGGAGTATATACTTCCTTGATGGAAATTCCTTTTTCACGGAGCGCCTTCACCCCGTTAAGGAGTACATCATCGTCGTTATATAGACCGTGAATCAGTTTTTTACTCATGGTGATGCTTTTTTTGTTCTTCTCCAGAAGATTTCAAAATCGTTTTCAATTCGGCCTGTGCAATTACTGGGAACGTACGTGCGTACAATAAGAACAGGACGAAGAAGAAACCTATGGTTCCGATAAAAATTCCAATATCTACAAAAGTTGGAGAGAACATCGTCCAACTTGAAGGAAGGTAATCGCGGTGTAGTGAGGTTACGATAATTACGAAACGCTCGAACCACATACCGATATTCACAATAATCGACAAGAAGAAGGTAAATACGATGCTGGTTCTCAATTTCTTGAACCACATCAACTGAGGCGAAATTACATTACACGTCATCATTGACCAGTAAGCCCACCAATAGGGTCCGGTCGCACGATTCAAAAATGCGTATTGTTCGTATTCAACACCCGAGTACCACGCCATGAATAGCTCCGTGATATACGCGATACCCACAATAGAACCCGTTAGCATAATCACGATGTTCATCAATTCGATATGCTGAATAGTGATGTAAGCTTCCATTTTCACCACTTTCCTCATGATAATCAAGAGTGTCTGCACCATGGCAAAACCTGAGAAAATCGCCCCCGCAACGAAATACGGTGGGAAAATCGTGGTGTGCCATCCCGGGATTACCGAAGTGGCAAAGTCAAAAGATACAATCGTGTGTACAGACAGTACAAGCGGTGTTGCCAAACCGGCTAAAACAAGCGACAACTCTTCAAAACGCTGCCAGTGCTTTGCTTTTCCACCCCATCCAAAACTCAATACCGTGTAAATTTTCTTTTGCATGGGTTTAATTGCCCGGTCGCGAATCATCGCGAAATCCGGAATCAATCCCATGTACCAGAAAACCAAGGATACGGATAGGTAGGTCGAAATTGCAAATACATCCCAAAGAAGAGGTGAGTTAAAGTTTACCCATAAACTTCCGAAGTTGTTTGGTATCGGCAATACCCAGTAGGCATTCCAAACACGTCCCATGTGAAATACAGGGAAGAGTCCGGCCTGAACTACTGCGAAAATGGTCATCGCCTCTGCAGAACGGTTGATCGACATCCGCCATTTTTGACGGAAAAGAAGAAGTACTGCGGAAATAAGCGTTCCCGCGTGTCCAATTCCTACCCACCAAACGAAGTTGGTAATATCCCAGGCCCAACCAACGGTTCGGTTTAGACCCCATACTCCAATTCCGGTACCTACAGTGTAGGCCAAACATCCCATGCCCCATAAAAACATGGCGGCTGAAATTCCAAATACGATCCACCAGGAGCGCCCGGCGGTGGTTTCGATCGGCCGAGCAACTTCCGTAGTAATGTCGTGGTACGACTTATTCCCGGTAATAAGAGGCTCGCGTATGGGCGATTCGTAATGCATATTATTCTACTTTATCAGGAAATAGGTTTAAGCTTTGTTTCTCACTTTGGTTTGGTAGAAGACAGATGGCTTAGTTCCAATTTCTTCTAGCAAGTAATATTGACGTGGTTCATCGCGCAAGGCATGAACTTTACTCTCCTTATCATTGACATCTCCGAAGGTGATGGCATTCGTGTCACAGGCTCCAGCACAAGCAACAGTAAAGTCTCCGTCTGCGACGGGACGACCCTCGCGCTTGGCTTCTAGTTTACCCAATTGGATACGCTGTAAGCACATAGTACATTTTTCCATAACTCCGCGCGCACGTACAGTTACGTCTGGATTCAATACCATCTTACCCATTTCGTCTTGAGCCGGGTTCACTTCGGTAAATTTCGAATACGTTGGGTAGTTGAACCAGTTAAAACGACGCACTTTATACGGACAGTTGTTCGCACAGTAACGCGTTCCGATACAGCGGTTATAAGCCATATGATTCAACCCTTCACCACTGTGCACTGTCGCTCCAACCGGACAAACAGTCTCGCAAGGGGCATGGTTACAGTGCTGACACATAACTGGCTGGAATACCACTTCTGGGGCATCCGCTGGATCCTCCATAGAAGCGTACATATCAATCGCGCCAACTTCTTCTTCTTTCGCTTTTGCCTTTGTCATATCGCTGCTGTAGTAGCGGTCGATACGAATCCAGTGCATATCTCTTGAACGGCGAATTTCGTCCTTACCTACAACCGGTACATTATTTTCGGCCTGACAAGCAACGACACAGGCTCCACAGCCGATACAGTTGTTCAAGTCCATGGATAAGTTCCACCAGTGCCCGGTACTTTTGTCAAATTCTTCCCACAAATTCACTTCTGAAGCTGGCTTTTCACCTTCATGTGTTTCAAAAGTAATGGGTTCGTTTCCAGATAGAGGGTCTTTGATAAAATCCTCCAAAGTTGTTTCTTTCACAATCTCGCGCCCCATCATCGTGTGGGCCAGCTGGATGCAGGCAAATTCATGAACGCCTTCCACCTTTTCGATTTGCACATTCATTTGCGAAGTCTGGCTTCCCGCATATAGTGGGAAGGCATTCACTCCTACACCATTACCTGCAGTTCCTGCTGCAGCGCGTCCAAATCCGAATGCTAATCCGGCCGAACCAGCGGTCTGACCGGGCTGAATCATCACCGGTACGTTTTCAACGGTAACACCGTCGACAGTAACGTTAACTAAGCTTCCGTTGAGGGCTCCGTTCGATGTGTTTTCATTAACTAAGCCCATTTCCTCAGCATCTGCACGAGAAACAGTTAAATAGTTATCCCAAGAAGTTCGTGTAATTGGGTCTGGCATCTCGAGCAACCAAGGGTTGTTCGCCTCTGCTCCATCACCCATACTCGCCATAGCGAACAGCTCTAACTCGAATCCTTCCGATTTACCTTGAGCAATCGCGCGACCGTCTGCAGAAACATCGATCATTGGCGCTGCGTCCATCGATCCTTCCGAAGGAAGTTGGTAAAAACCATCGTGTAAGCTTTGGTTCCAGTTTCCTAAACCGGCCAATAAGATGTTCGAAGACCAAACGCCACGCAAGTAATCATATGCAGATCCTTTTCCCAACCAAGAAAGCATGTTCTCGGTCAAGCTTCGCGTGCTGTATAATTTTTGAATTGCAGGTTGTGCGAGTGTATAATACCCCTCTACAGGCTCTGCGTCGGCCCAGCTTTCTAAATAATGATTCGCTGGAAGCAAGTATTCCGTATTCTGTGCTGTTTCATCCGCGCGATCCGAAATCGCTACCGAAAGGTCCACTTTGGCCAGGGCTTCAGCGAACTGGCTGCCTGCGGCATGATTATAAACTGGGTTTACACCCGACATAATTAAAGCACCTACTTTACCCGATTTCATATCGGCCAATAAAGCACCCATATCCGAATCACTCCCCTGCTTCACCAGAAGGGCCTGATTCATATCCATGGTAGCTCCGTAATTCCCGAGTAGTTGGTTAATTCCAACCAATACTTTTTGAACGGCAAGGTCATTCGAACCCGCCATTACAATGGATTTCCCTTGTGCAGCCCAAAGTTTATTCGCTACTGTTGCGATTTGCTCATCATAAGCAGTTGTAACAGAGCCAATGGTCGACGCTCCTGCCTTTTTAGCAAGGGCGTTATACAAAGCAAGGGCTACTTTACCTTGTTCACTGGGTTTAATCATAACCCGGTGATCGGCGTTGGCCCCTGTAATAGACATATTGCTTTCGAACTGCCAATGCGATGACATTTTCCCAGCACGGGGGTCACGCAATTTGATATAGTCACGCGAGTAACCGAAGTTCAAATGCTCGGCCAAGAAATCGGCACCGATACCAACCACTACATGACCATTGTTAAAATGATACGACGGAATGGCTCTTTTACCAAATGCCGCTCCGTGCGCATCTAGTAGTGCGCTGTACGAAATGGCGTCGTAAGAAACCTGCTTCGTGTTTTCGAATTGAGCAGCCATTTCAGCTACTAGCGACCTAACGGTCGGACTCGTAGTTGATCCGGTCAATAAAACTATTTGCTTCCCGGCGGCATTGGCCTCCGAAATTCGCTTTACAATATCGGCATCTGCCGCCGTCCAAGAAACTTCTTCTCCAGCTTTCGTTGGGAATTTTGCTCGGCCGGTATCATATAAAGAAAGAACGCTTGCTTGTACACGAGCATTCATAGAGCCGTTAATTGGCGCCTCTTTATTTGTTTCAATTTTAATGGGACGACCCTCACGCGTCTTAACCAAAACACTTGCGAAATCATGTCCGTCCGCATAGGTTGAAGCGTAATAATTAGCTACGCCAGGTGTAATTTCTTCCGGTTTTACAACGTAAGGAATCACCTTTTGAACAGGTGCCTCACAAGCAGCTAAAGATGCTGCCGCTGTTGAGAAACCCATGAATTTGAGGAAATCGCGTCGTGAAGTAGATGAATTCGCTAACTCATTATCACCGAGGAAATCCGCAGTTGGAACCTCTTCGGGAAACTCATTCTTGGCCAATTCCTGAACGGCTGGCTCATTGGTTAGCTCTTCAATCCCTTTCCAGTACTTTTTCGTAGTTGCCATAACTTAATCGAAGTTTCTTTATAGGATTAATAGTGGCACTTACCACATTCCAATCCGCCAATCTTGTCTACCGTAATTTTTTCGCCCTTGTATTGCTCAGCAAGTTGAGCGTGCAACTTGTCGTAATACGGGTTACCTTCCATTTTCACCTCCGTTTGGCGGTGACAATCGATACACCAACCCATAGTCAATTCAGAGTACTGATATACTTCCTCCATTTCTTGGATAGGTCCGTGGCAAGTTTGACATTCAACCTGACCAGCAACTACGTGCTGCGAGTGGTTGAAGTAGGCCAAATCTGGAAGGTTGTGAATACGAACCCACTCGATTGGTTTTTCTTCATACCCATCGATGTACGCACGCTCGTTTTTATCCCACCCAATGGCGGCATATATCTTTTCAATTTCTTTCGTCCCTTGTTCGCTCTGTCCTTCGCCAATGTACATGTGGCAGTTCATACAAACATTTGCTGAAGGTACGCCCGCCGATTTCGAATGACGCGCACTACTGTGGCAGTAGTTACAGTCTACTTGATTTTGACCCGCATGAATTTCGTGCGAAAAGGCGATGGGTTGCGTTGGCTGATAATTCTGCTCTACGCCAATGCTCGTTAAGAAACCCCAGAGTCCTTGGAAAACGAAAACAAGCACAATCACTACAGTAAGCCCAACGAGTTTCTTATTCGCAGCAAACATGACTGCGTACTTGTTTAAATCAAAAATCTGATCAATAAAAGACCGCGGCTCAACACCCTTCATGATGAGCAACAAGTTCTTGATACGAACCAGAATGAAAACAATTACGGCCAAGAAAACGACTAAACCAACAAGAACGGGCAACAGACCTATTCCACTACCTCCCGATGCAGATCCTCCACCGGCAACGGTTCCGTCGGCAGCCACTTCGGCTGGAGCTTGGGAAGCGGCATATTCCTGATCGACGTAGGCCAACAAACCGCGAATGTCGTCATCCGAAAACTGCGGATAAGCCGGCATGGCGCTTTTGTTGTACTCCTCCCAGATGGCAATCGCACGCTCATCTCCACTTTCGCGGAGCTCTACGTTGTTGCGAATCCAGGCGATCAGCCATTCTTCTTCATATTTTTCGGTTACCTGTCCCAATGCCGGGCCAATTAGCTTGGCATTGATTTTGTGACAGGCTGCACAGTTGGCTTTCCATAATTTTTCCCCTATTACAGGGTCAGCGCTTGGGGCTTCTTGAGCCTGAGCACCATGAAAAGCGAGTGTGAAAGCAACGATACACAATAATGTGTATAAGGCTCGGAGACTCGTGGGAAGGGCGTTTTTCATAGCAATCATCACAGAATTTCTGTTCGCGGCAAAAATAAGGACTAAAGCATCATATATATACGCCTTAACCGAATTTCGCATAATTTATATTCGTTCTAAATAGTTTCCGATATTCAAACACCACCGAGAAAAGCTTCATGGATTCATTTAACTTTGCTCGGTAAAATACTTTTAACATGAACCTTCATCGACTCCTAGCGTATATCCTTGTTTTCACCGTCACATGTGCGGCCAAAGGTCAAGATTCTACTGCCGTTTCGACGCCCGAAGATACGGTTCTGTCTCAAACTGTCTACGATACTTACCCAGTTTCTATGTCGGCAAGTTTGGTTGATCTTATCGATCGGCAGGTAAAAATAAACTCAGCGGATAAAAAAACGAGTGGCTTTCGTATTCAACTGTACTACGGTAATAGAGAAGAGGCAATCAATAGAAAGTCGGAATTCATCGAAACGTACCAATTCGAGCGAGTATATGTTGATTACGAGCAACCTTATTTTAAAACAAAAATTGGTGACTACAAGACTTCTTTAGAAGCGGAAAAAGTTCTGCGTTCACTCGGTGATTATTGTAAAGGCTGCTTTGTTGTAGCCGATGAAATTCAGTTCCCCTCGTTAAATGACGAGCATCCGATTGTTCCCGAGTAATTTTTTCAGCGCCTCACGGCGCGATAAAACTCGCCTTTTAAAGAGGGGCTCCGTTACGCCGATGCAAAGGATCGCCGCAAAAAAAATCCCGCCGAGAGGCGGGATTCATTAAAATACTATTTCGAAAAGCCTTAATCCAAGGTCTTTTTAACTTCTACTTCTTGATATCCTTCGACGATATCGCCTACTTTAATGTCATTGAAGTTCTCGATATTCAATCCGCATTCGAATCCTTTAGCTACTTCCTTGACATCGTCTTTGAAGCGCTTCAATGATCCTAAGCGTCCCGTATAAACAACTACTCCGTCGCGAATCACGCGGATATCGTTGTTTCGGTTGATTTTTCCATCAAGAACCATACAACCAGCAATGGTACCCACTTTTGAAATCTTGAACGTTTCGCGAATTTCAATATTCGCAACAATTTCTTCTTTCACATCCGGAGACAACATGCCTTCCATAGCGTCTTTCAACTCGTTGATAGCATCGTAGATGATCGAATACATTCGAATATCAATTTGCTCGGTCTCTGCCAATTTACGTGCGCCAATACTCGGGCGTACTTGGAAGGCGATGATAATCGCATCGGAAGCCGAAGCCAACAATACATCCGATTCCGTGACGGCACCCACCGCTTTGTGAATGATATTCACTTGGATTTCCTGAGTAGATAATTTCTGCAAACTATCGCTCAATGCCTCGATAGAACCATCCACATCACCTTTCACAATCACATTCAACTCTTGGAAGTCACCAATCGCTAAACGACGGCCAATTTCATCCAAAGTAATGTGCTTCTGAGTACGCATGCTTTGCTCGCGCTGTAATTGCTGACGCTTCGTAGCAATGTCTTTTGCTTCGCGTTCATCTTCCATTACCTTGAACTTATCACCTGCCTGAGGAGCTCCATCTAAACCTAAAATCGATACCGGTGTTGAAGGTCCGGCCTCAGTTACTGGCTGATGACGTTCGTCAAACATGGCTTTTACTTTACCACTGTATTGACCCGCCAACATATAATCTCCTACTCGTAACGTACCGTTCTGAACCAGAATGGTAGTGGTGTATCCACGTCCTTTATCTAAGGTTGCTTCAACTACTGATCCGGCCGCATTTCTTTTAGGATTTGCCTTCAAGTCTAAAATCTCGGCTTCAAGCAATACTTTTTCAAGTAATTCTTTAACGTTCAAACCTGTTTTCGCCGACACTTCCTGACTTTGGAACTTCCCTCCCCAGTCTTCGACCAAGAGATTCATTCCCGCCAGTTGCTCTTTAATTCTTTCCGGATTCGCAGCATCGCGATCTACCTTATTCAAAGCAAATACAATAGGTACACCCGCTGCTTGCGCGTGGCTAATGGCTTCCTTTGTTTGAGGCATGACTGAATCATCCGCCGCAACTACAATAATAGCGATATCCGTTACCTGAGCTCCACGTGCACGCATGGCGGTAAATGCCTCGTGACCCGGAGTATCAATAAAGGCAATTCGTTGACCGCCTTCTAAGCTCACGCTGTAAGCTCCAATGTGCTGGGTAATTCCTCCAGACTCACCGGCAATTACGTTCGCATCGCGAATGTAATCCAGTAAAGACGTTTTACCGTGATCCACGTGTCCCATAACTGTTACGATAGGAGCGCGGAATTCTAAATCTTCCGGACTATCCACTTCTTCTTGCACGGCCTCTTGTACATCGGCAGAAACGAATTCTACTTCAAATCCAAATTCCTCCGCTACAATAGATAAAGTCTCTGCATCAAGTCGTTGGTTCATGGTCACCATGATACCGAGTTCCATACAAGACCCGATAACGCGCGTCGTTGGAACATCCATCATGGTTGCGAGCTCGGCGACCGTTACAAATTCGGTTACCTTAAGCTTCGAACCTTCTTCTGCTCTAATCAGCTCTTCCTTCTGCTCGCGTTCGCGACGCTCTTCACGCTTATCTCTTCTGTTCTTCGAAGACTTTGACTTACCTCTGTTGGTCAGCTTGTCAAGAGTCTCTTTAATTTGCTTTTGGATTTCTTCCGGTGTTGGCTCCTCTTTTGGAGTCGCTTTACCGCCTCTTCGTTGTGGTCCTCTTCCAGGTCCGCCAGAACGTCCCCCTGGGCCGTCACTTGATATCCTTTTTCTCGGTCTGCGCTTGTTCGGGTCGCTATCTTTAGGACCCGCGCTACTTGCAACTTTCTTCTTTTTCGGCTTAAACTGGTCCAAGTCGATCTTTTGGCCGACAAACTTTGGACCGTCTAATTTTTTGTACTGAGTCTTTAATTGATCCGAAGACGCGTCACCTGCTGCCGGTGCTTCATCACCCGATACTTCTGGAGCCGGTGCTACTGCCTCCGCCTCTTTTTCAGGAGCGGGAGTTGCTTCTACCTCCGGAGCAGGCTCTTCAACCTTTTCTTCAACAGGCTCTTCTGCAGGAGCTTCTTCAGCTTTTACTTCTTCCACCTCAACCGCCGGCTCGTCAACAACGACTTCCTCTTTTTCTTCAGCAACTGGCGTTTCTTCTTTTTCCACAACCTCCTCTACGGGTGCTGCTACCTCTTTTTCAGGCTCTACCACCGGAGCAACTTCAACGGCTTCTTCAGGAGTTTCTTCAACCTCAGGCTCTTCTGTCTTTTTGGCCGCGCCATCAAGATCAATTTTACCCACTGTTTTTGGACCTGACATAGAGGCGCGTGCGCGGATGACCTTCTCTTCAGGTGCCGCGGCTACTTCCTCTTCTTTTTCTTGTTCCGCTCTCAGCGCTTCCTTCTCTTTTGCTTTCTGCATTGAGATAGCTTCCGCCTTGAGCTTCTTGCTTTTGTCTTGGTCAAACTCATCAACGAGCATTTCATAGACATCCCCTTCGATCTTCGTATTCGGGCGCGCATCGATTTCGATGCCTTGATCCGCCAAAAACGTGACCGCTCTGTCAAGGGAGATGTTGAGCTCCTTGATGACCTTATTTAACCTGACACTTCCTACTTCAGCCATATAAATTGCTTACTGTTTTCTCTTATTCAAATTCTTCACGCAAAATGCGCTGTACTTCACGAGCGGTCTCCTCTTCGAGTTCCGTTCGCTTCACAATTTCATCAACCGTTAAATCAAGAACACTTCGCGCTGTATCGCATCCAATGCTCTTTAATTCTTTCAATACCCACGGCTCAATTTCATCGACAAATTCGCTCAACTCAACATCTTCGTCTTCGTCGATATCGCGATAAACATCAATTTCGTAGCCAGTAAGTTGACCAGCCAAACGAATATTGAAACCCCCTTTACCAATCGCCAATGAAACTTGATCGGGCTTTAAGAACACCTCGGCTCTTTTCTTTTCTTCGTCAATGGTAATACTGGTAATCTTGGCCGGACTCAAAGCGCGGGTGATGAATAATTGAAGGTTATTCGTGAAATTGATTACATCAATGTTCTCGTTCCCCAATTCACGCACAATTCCGTGAATTCTCGATCCTTTCATTCCCACACAAGCTCCTACCGGATCTACGCGGTCGTCATAAGACTCAACCGCTACTTTTGCTTTCTCACCAGGAACTCGCACACATCTTTTCACGGTAATTAATCCGTCAAATACTTCGGGGATCTCCTGCTCAAATAACTTCTCCAAGAATTTTGGCGAAGTACGACTCAACTTAATGATTGGCTTATTTCCGCGGAGCTCTACTTCGTGCACAACTGCACGTAACGTATCTCCTTTACGCCAAAAATCACTGGGGATTTGTTGCTCTTTAGACAGAATTAATTCGTTCTGCTCATCGTCATAAACAATTACCTCACGATGACGAATATGGTGAATTTCTCCACTTACAATTTCTCCAATAAGATCTTCGTAACGCTTGAATAAGTTGCCGTTGTCGTGCTCGTGAATTCTCGCGATCAAGTTTTGGCGCAAAGCTAAAATGGCTCTTCTACCAAACTGGAACAATTTCACTTCTTCCGAAACTTCCTCTCCAATTTCAAAGTCACGCTCAATTTTCTGAGCGTCCGACAAGGCAATTTGAGAGTTCTCGTCTTCTACTTCACCATCCGCTACTACTTCGCGGTTTCTCCAAATCTCCAAGTCACCCTTATCCGGGTTTACAATAATGTCAAAACCTTCGTCCGAACCATACTGCTTCGTAATGGTCGCTCGAAAAACTTCTTCCAAAATACTCATCAAGGTTACACGGTCGATATTTTTATCGTCCTTAAACTCGGTGAATGACTCAATCAGCGCAATATTCTCCATGATCCAATCAAATTAAAATTGGAGTACCACTCGGGTCTCCGCTATCTCTTCAATTTTTAAAATATCCGTGTATTCCACGGTTTGTTTTTTCTTTTTCCCTTCAATCTTTTCACGCTTCTGGCTTACCACAGTAACTTCACCGTTTTCTGCCTTTTGCATAATCCCTTGAATCTCTTTTCCTTCCGTGGTGCGAATCTTTACCTCACGGCCTTGATTCTTTTCGTATTGCTTCCACACTTTTAGCGCATTCCCAATACCCGCACTTGATACGGTGAGTTCAAAGTCTTCTACCTCACGATCTAATTGACTTTCAATCGCCCTCGAAACAGACATACAATCCGTGATGTCTACACGACCCATCGAATCTACTAATACAGTGATTTGATTGGATGAAGAAATAGTTAAATCAACCAAGAACAAGTCCTTTTCGGCACATCGCTCTTCAGCCCATTCACGTACTTTTTTCACATCGATCATATGCTACATAAAAAGAGGGGACTTTTGGTCCCCCCGTCATTCTGTCCCTTAAGCTTGCGCAAATGTACAATAATTTACCTATTTCAGCAATAGATAACCTATTCGCTTATAAAGTCTTGTACCCATTTCGGAACCGCCTCCCCGGCGGGATACTTTATGTGTTCGGCCTCACCCAGTTGAAAATGATCCATACTTCCCGGGTCAAATACGGTTACAGGAACCCCTTGACCTACTTCGTGAACCAATCCGGCTGCCGGATACACATTAAGCGAGGTCCCAATGACTAATAATCGATCGGCCTCACGCACCCATTCAACGGCCGGCTCCATCATTGGCACCGCTTCTCCAAACCAAACCACATGAGGCCTAAGTTGGAATCCGGACGGACAAACATCCCCGCGAACGAGTTCTGATCCGTCGATGGACACTACATAATTTGGGTTTCCTGAACTCCGTGCTTTTCGGAGCTCCCCATGTAAATGCAGTACACTTATAGAACCCGCACGCTCGTGTAAATCATCGATATTTTGAGTAATGATTCGCACATCGGCCTTCGCTTCTAATTCCGCTAGGGCGCGGTGTGCCGCATTTGGTTCCGCCGTTAATAATTGCCTTCTTCTGAGGTTATAAAAATGAAGTACTTTTTCTTGATCGGCTATCCACGCTTCGGGAGTAGCTACTTCATATACGTTGTACTCTTCCCAGAGTCCGTCCGAGTCGCGAAATGTTTTTAGTCCACTTTCCGCACTCATCCCCGCACCCGAAAACACCACAATTTTTTCTTTTCTCATAAGGCTACAATTGGACCCTTAATTTCCTATTTTTCATCCAATGAACACACCGAAAGTACAATGGATTTCTTTGGACCCTGTGCTACAAGCACAAATGAAAAAAGCGGACCTCCGAACCGTTCTTGCCGTTAGGCAAAACAACTTGCCGAAACTTTGCCTCGTGAAAGCCGAAGGCCATTGGAACGCGCTGAAAGACAAATGCCCGCATCAAGGTGTAGAACTCAGCGGAGGGCAGTGTACCCCAGAAGGCTTCATCGAATGCCCATGGCATAAGTTTCAGTTCGATATCGAAACCGGGCGCGAAAAGAAAAATGTGGCCGACGCCGTACAAACCTTCCCGGTGAGGGAAAACGAAGGTTCGTTTGAAATTGGGATTCCGAAGAAATGGTGGGAGCTTTTTTAGTGGTAGTTGTGGTAGTTGTGGTAGCTGTGGAAGCTGTGGAAGTTGTGGTATCAGTGGCCCCGCGGGTGCGGGGCTAGAAGTGGGATCGTACCGGAAACCAAACCGGTGAAACAATTGAAAGCCTCCCCCAACCCCCTCCAAAGGGGGACGGATGTTGACTCCCCCGAACCCGCTTCAAAGGAGAACGGGTCTTGACTCCCCCAAACCCGCTCCAAAGGGAAACATTATTGTTGCCTACCATAAGTGTTTCCGCCTTCCCTGCGTGTGATCCAAGCTTTTCGATTAGCTTTAACCTTCTAAATACCTTTTCATGGAAATATTTGAAATCGTTACGCTACTCACCGTTGTTGCCGCGCTTTTTGGATACATCAACGTGCGTTTTCTAAAGTTGCCCTCAACCATCGGACTGCTAGCTATGGCCCTGGTATTCACCTTACTCATTGTATTCATTGGGCAGTTTTCACCCCACGTACTCGATCGGGCCGAGAAGGCCATAGCGCTGATCGATTTTAAAACAGTTCTGCTCGATGTGATGCTCAGCTTCCTCCTCTTCGCCGGCGCACTGCACACAAAACTCGATCAGCTTCGACTCATGAAAGGCCCCATCATTGCCTTTTCTACCCTCGGAGTATTGATCTCTACGGCTCTGGTTGCCGTTCTTATGTATTACCTACTTATCGCGTTTGACTACCCAGTATCCTTTCAGTATTGTCTGTTGTTTGGCGCGCTCATTTCTCCGACCGATCCCATTGCCGTTCTCGGAATTCTGAAACAAGTGGGCGCTCCTAAAAAGCTCGAAGTGAAAATCGTTGGCGAATCGCTTTTTAACGATGGAATTGGCGTGGTCGTTTTTCTCTCCCTCTTCGGCCTAGCGGCCGGATCGGGCCATATCGGAGCCGAAGAGATTGCGCTTCTCTTACTGGAAGAAGTAGGCGGAGGAATCGTTCTCGGATTACTGATGGGCTATTTCGGATTCCGCCTGATGCGCAGCATCGATCACTACGAAACCGAAGTTATGCTCTCCCTTGCCCTCGTCATGGGCGGATACCTCCTCGCAAGCTACCTCCATTTTTCGGGGCCATTGGCCGTGGTCGTGGCCGGACTCTTCATCGGGAATCGCGCTCGCGAAGCCGCCTGGTCCGAAGAAACCGAAAACTACCTCGATAAATTTTGGGAGCTCATCGACGTTTTCCTCAACGCCATTCTCTTCGTTCTTATCGGGCTGGAACTTTTAGTCCTCGATATTAAACCGCACTACTTATGGATTGGCATTGCAGCTATTCCGCTCACCTTGGTTGCGCGCTATTTGGCCCTTATCGGGCCGATCCGCATTTTTCAAAAGCGCCTCGAGTTTGTTCCCGGCACCGCTCGAATCATGACTTGGGGAGGCCTGCGCGGAGGAATATCGATCGCGCTTGCCCTGAGCTTAGCCCCAGAAATGAAAAGAGAAATGTTCTTGGTTATTACCTACGTGGTGGTGATTTTCAGCATCCTGGTTCAGGGTCTTTCCGTAGGAAAACTAATCAAACACTTTACCGCAAAAGAGTAAGAAAGCCCGTTTTCTGCGAAAACACTTCGCCGAAGGCAAATCCCTTAACAACATAATAATAGGTGCCTTCCGGACAATCCTTTTTGCTGCTATAGTTGACGCCGTTCCAGCCTGGAAACAAGTCGGGGTTATTCGTAGCGCCTTCCCATACTTTTATACCCCAACGATTGAAAATAATGATCTCGACCCGTTCGGGAGTCACATCCCAAAACGGATACCAAAACTCGTTTTGACCGTCGCCATTGGGCGTAAAGACGTTCGGAGGCTCTATGTCTGCGCAACCCGCCCACCAGACGTCGAGCGTATCCGACCATAAACAGCCTCGGTACCGCTTCAAATAGATTAGCTCGTTCTTTCCTATTTTAAACTCCGTATCCGCCGGCGGATCAAAACCCACGGCGACCTGATTTAAAATCCACTGGCTGTTTCCTTCCGCAGGAAGCGTGGGCACAATTCCCCATGTCGGCTCATCAATAGGGTAGCAAACAGAATCGAGACCCAGAATTTCGAGGCCTACATCCGAATTATACAGCCATAGGGGAATGGAGTCAGAATCACTACAAACACCATTCGACAAAACCAATACAACACTATATGCGCCCGAATCGGCTACTGCGACATTCAATAAGCTATCGGTGCTCTGCTCTATGAATGTACCGTCGGGAGCATAAAGCAGCCAGGTATTGGAGGTGTAATCGGTTCCGGCCGGACTCAAAACAGCGGTAAGTCCACTACATGAATCACTTTCTAAAACAATGGATGCCACCGGATATGGCAGGCATTGAACGACATTGACTTGAAAATCGCGCCAAGTGCGATTAATTTCGACTCCGTTTCGCCATTCTACAACCACTACTTGAAGTACGTATTGACCAATGGTATTGGGCGTACCCGTTATAACACCGGTAACGGGATCAATCGCAAAACCCGGCACCGCATCTACCGGATAGGCATCGCTGTAGCCCGGAGCCCACGGGATAATGGTATGTGGTGGAGCAATGGGAATCGGGGTCGGGTCGGTTGGTGATCCGCCCGTGAAGGGCGTTCCAAAAAAATAACTCAGTGAATCGCTGTCGGCATCTATTCCGCTGTGATTGTAGGTAAATGCTTCATTCACGCAGACTACAATCGGTGGCGGTAGCGGAAACTGAGGATTGCTATTGACAATTTGGTTTCGGGGAGGAATATAGGTTCCGTAGGTGGCGCCCCATTGCAAGGGTGTCGGAATATTTATGATGGTTGAATTTCTGCAACATCGCTGATAAACGAGGTGGTAGCCAATGGAATCTATGGGGAGCTGAACGGTTTCATGGTAGTAACCCCGCTCAACAACTACTTCTTGGCCCGCGCCGTTGGCATAACAGGTATCCGCAGAAAAAGGAACGAAATTTACGCTGTCTAAATCAACAGCGGCCACGAAAAGCTCAACGCCATTATCGTCGAAAAGTCCAACCAGTGCCGGATTATCAAAGGCAGGTCCTCCATTCGGATCGCGATATATGATCATTTCAATATCGTAGAATCCGTTTCCGATGTAGGTATAACGGATTTCTCCGCCAATGATGTGGGTTGCTGAAGTGGTCAAAGCGACCAAGAAAAAGAGGAAAAGGAGAACCTGTTTCATGTGCTTAAATATACGGATTGCCAGCGGGCATCGTTGGGTTACTGAACAATCAGCGGATAGGCAAATTGGCCATCCACGATAATCCATAAAGGCTGCGCCGGATAATCGGAAGTGTTCAGGTCCCTAGTGATTTCATCTGCTCCTACTTGGAATTGATCGAGTAAGCGGCCTTGCGTATCGCGCACTTCGATTTTATTTACGGTTCCTTTCCGCCAACTCAAGGTAGCGGCCTCCTCGGCCGGATTTGGACGAATGAGCAGTTCTGGCTTCTCCGGTTCCGAAATACCCGATACGTTGTTCCAACCGAAATCGGCAATGACGGGTAGGTGGTCCGAAGCGAAGTGGGCGTCGTTAGCAACAAGACCCGTGGTTGTGAGTCGAGCCGAAGACATACCATCCGTATTGAGCACGAAGCTTTTTTCGAGTTGAAGTACGTAGTCGGAATAGAAAATAAAATCGAGTCGGCCCGGGTAGTAGCTCGATCCTTGACCCGGCCAAGTATAGGCATGGCGTTGATCCGTATGGTAGGGAAGTACCTCTTTTAAAGGGGAATTATCCCAATCGGGAACAAAATCGAAGCCGTAAGTGCCTTCTTGCACTACATCTCCATTCAAGACGGTTTCAATTTGGGCTCGGTCGCCTACGAAGTTCATGTCGCCCATCACTATAAAAGGAGTCGCAAAAGGAACGTTCAAATTACCCATAGGGGTGTGGAGGTCGCGGTAGAAATCGACAAGGTTATCGACCTGATCTTGCCGGCGGTCATCATCGTCGCAGCATTTGAGGTGTAGATTGGCAATGACAATATCTGAAGGGTAGTTTGAAGGCAGGTCAATTACGGTGATGAGTACGCGATCGCCCGGTTCAAACTCATACGATTGAGTGATGGGGTATCGCGAAGCCGTGACGTTCCCATTGAACAATTTGACCGTTTGCCACATCGCCCCGTTGAGGGGCAAAAGATTGTTTAAAAAAGTAGCAACGTAGGATGCATCAGTATCCCAAAGCTCGTTGAAGGTGATGATATCGGGATCGGCGGCGGCAATCATACGGCCAAGGGCAGCGGAATGCACGGGATCGGCAAGGCCATCGTGCTCCACATTGTAGGTCATTACGCGCAATGCGTTGGCAGAGAGGTTAAGGTCGATGGGTGTATAGGCATACGAACCACCGTGTTGTCTATAGGTGATCGATCCGGTATCGGGTAAGCGATCGTCGACCCCTTGAAAAACAGACCAAACGAAGCGAATGGAATCTCCGAATTGAAGTCCGTTGTGTTTACTGAAAGCGACCTCAAATTGATCTGAGGTAACGGTGGGAGCAGAATACATACCTACATCTGAATGCTCTACAGTGGCTCCTTGCCAGGTACCGTTGCGTTGGGCAAAGTTCCAAATGAGATCGGCGCCGAGATCGGCGAATGGAGTACCCGTTTGATCATCGAAATCGGTATCGATATAGAGGGTGAGTCCGTATTCAGAATTCAACTGCCAAAAATCGGCTCCTTGAATATAGAAATGAATGGCGAGTGAATCATTAAAAACACGCGCTTCGGTAAGGTCGAAATACTGCTGATCCCCTGTCAGATCAGAAATTGGATTGATGAAAGTCCAGTCGCTGAACTCCCCATCCGTGATGACTTGGGCAAATCCGGGGAAGGAGGCACTCAGGGCCAAGAGGATGGTGATTAGGCTTTTCATTTTTCTAGTCATGAGGTAAAGATACAACCCCAAACGAGCATGTGCCTAACTGGGCCCAAGAAAAGTTTAGAAAGCTATTGACCCTATTTTATGGCGGGAATTAGTCTTCTGAATTAATCGCATGTGCACCGTGTTAAAAGGGGATCTAAAAAGATAGTAAACTAGAATGATATCATGGCGCGAGGCAGGTGGTGTTTTTGTTCATTAACCTAGCCTCTCCCTGTTTAAATTTAGGCTCAATGGCACGGAAATAGACGTATCGCCTTACGCCTGCACCACTAGTTAATTTCAGTTTTAAGGACCAATAGGCCTGAAAGGGCCACAGCGAGGCGAAAGAACTTTGGATGGAGCGGTTTTTTATGAAACCGAATGGCACCAAATATGTGAGTATTCCTCACTTCTTTTTTCTACCTTCCTCCTACCAAACCAAACCTATTGTGCCCCTTACCCAGCATATACTCGTTGCCGTAGCTTTTGAAGCCGGTGACAGCGAACTTCTTAAAGTTGCCGCCGAACAAGCGCTGACTTCTAAGGCCTCCGTTTGCCTTTTACACGTAGCAGCACCCGACCCTGATTTTATCGGCTATTCAGCAGGGCCCGAAACCGTGCGTGATGCCCGTGCCGAAGAACTGCATCAAGAGCGCGAACAACTGCATCACTATGCAGACGTGCTCCAAGAGCAAAATATTAAAGCAACGGGCATGCTTGTGGCCGGACCCACCCTAGAAACCCTCAAAACCGAAATAGAAAAGCGTTCCATTGACCTTCTCATTATGGGGGCTCATGAACACGGATTCCTGCACGAACTTTTTGTCGGCAATACCGCCCTTGAAGTGGTGAAACAAATACGCATTCCCGTGCTTATTATTCCCATCGCAACATGAGTCGCTTAAAACCGATCCATTTCATTTTAGCCTTGCTTCTGGCATTCGGGCTATTAGCGCCTTACGAATACTACTGGCGCGTAGTGGAGCATTATCCGCCCAGTTACGATCTCGAAAGCCTCGACCATTGGGCCGATGAGCGCTCCAAAGTAGAGGACCTCAATAAGGAAGATGTTGTCATTCTCGGGTCGTCCCGAGCCCATTTCGACCTCAACATTCACTTGTGGGATACCCTAACGGGTAGAAAACCCCTTCAACTCGCTTACCCCGGTAGCTCTCCTTTTCATCCGGTTGCCGAAATTGTCAACAACACCGAATTCGCCGGACTATTAGTCATTGGTGTTTCGCCCGGACTCTTCTTTACTACCGCCGATAGCTGGGGCGCCAATCGAGGAAAAGCTTTTGTTGATCAGTACCACGAGCGCACCTATGCCGAGCAATTCAATCAGTGGATCTATTATTATATCGATCCGCATTTCGCTTACCTCGAAGAAGGTCTCACCCTCAAAGCCTTGCTGGAACGTCCGCTTTTGCCCAACCGAGATTCCATTGACTCGCCACCCGTATGGCCGCCGATGGTGGCGATGGGTCGAGACCGAAATATTCGGATGACTTCCTTTTTTGAAACGGACACTACCCTTCAGCGCAGGCAGAAGGATATCTGGTTCAACCCCGATCCAAAGAACAGATACGTTGAACAAGTGGATACCATATTCGATCACTATATCGGTCTGGTCGAAAAATTTAAAGCCCGCGGAGGGCGCATCGCTTGTATTCGTCCGCCTATTACCGGCTACTATGTAGACACCGAATCAAAACTTTATCCCCGCGCCGAATACTGGGACCGACTCATTGAAGAATGCGACTGCCCCGGATATCACTATGCCGACCACGAAGTCTCCGCGGTTATGAATCCGCCCGAATGGTCGCACCTCAACCGAAAGGAAAGCGACCTCTATACCCGCCTCATTATTGAACAGTTGAAAAACGACGAACTCCTCTAGTATGCTGTTTAATACCCTCGGATTTTTTGTTTTTCTGGCCGCAGTACTGCTCTTGTACTACTTGTCGCCGCTCAACTGGAAACAGAAGAAAGGGATGCTTTTGTTGGCGAGTTATGTATTTTACGGATTGTGGAACCCACCACTCATATTATTACTCTGGATTTCCACGGTGGTCGATTGGACAGCCGGAAATCAGTTGATGAAGACCGATAATCCATCGCGCCGCAAGGCGTGGTTGATACTGAGCTTACTCGTTAATTTAGGATTCTTAGCCTTCTTTAAATACGGGGCCTTTTTCATGGAGAATTTCCAAACGATGCTCGGATGGGCAGGACTCAGTTACGATGCCCCCGAGTGGGACATTCTGCTGCCCATGGGCATTTCCTTCTATACCTTTCAGACGTTATCGTACACGCTCGATCTGTATAAAAAGCGAATCAAGCCGGCCAAAACCTTCCTCGATTTTGCTTTGTACGTGACGTTTTTTCCGCAATTAGTGGCCGGACCTATTGTTCGATCGGATGAATTGGTGCCGCAATTCTATGAGCCGAAAAAAGCCAATACGCATCAGTTTTTATTGGGACTTCTACTGCTCACGATCGGACTCTTTGAAAAGACGGTTTTTGCCGATTCCATTTTGGGGCCGGTCTCCGATTCGGTTTTTGGTTCGGGCGATGCACTGGCGGCCCTCGATGCCTGGACGGGGGCGCTGGCTTTCTCGGGACAAATATTCTTTGACTTCGCCGGCTACTCGCTCTGTGCCATCGGTATTGCTCTGATGCTTGGAATCGCCCTGCCCGATAACTTCCGCTACCCCTATGGCAGCATTGGCTTTTCGGAACTGTGGCAGCGCTGGCATATATCGCTATCGACGTGGCTGCGCGATTACCTGTACATACCCTTGGGTGGAAACCGAAAAAGTGCCGGGCGTACCTACGTGAATTTAATGATGACCATGCTCCTTGGAGGTTTGTGGCACGGCGCCTCATGGACCTTTGTCGCTTGGGGCGCTTTGCACGGTACGTACTTAATCATTGAACGGCTTTTCAAGCAGAAAGGACTTTATTTTAAGAATCCGACCGGTGTTACCGCCCTTTTACTCGCCTTATTGACGTGGACCTGCGTGAACGTTACTTGGGTCTTTTTTCGAGCCGAAGATTTTGAAACGGCTTGGCGCATTCTGGGATCCATGGGATTGCTTGGCGGTGAGGAAGAGATTCTCTTGACCAATCATATAGTCGCTGTATTGGGCCTCATGACGCTTGTTTTCTTGGGCCATTTCGCCATGCGGAAGCGATCGCTGGTGGGTGTTATTGAAAAGCTCTCGACGCCTTTACTTGTGCTGTTGTGGGGAATTATGATGTTCGGACTAATGATTGTTCAGACCTCGGGCCAGCAGTTTATTTACTTTCAGTTTTAAGGCCCTATCGGGCCGATAGGCCCAGTTACAAGCCAACTTAGCCAATACTTGCACAGTTCACATTCATATTTTATATTTGCAACATTGTTGCATAAAGATATGATGATGAAAAAAGTACTCCTGACTATTCTAGCCGCCGTTCCTTTGGTGTTTATCTCCTGTGATTCGGATGAAGATACCACCGCGCCTATTATTGAACACGTTCATGCCGATGAAGAAGTCGCTGTGGGCGATGACATTACCATAGACGCAGACTTTACCGACAACGAAGCCTTGGGTCAAGCCAAATTGGACATTCACGACATTTTTGACGGCCACGACCACGGCAAGGTTCAAGCTAAATGGTCCGAAACTCGTACGGTGAGCTTAAGTAGAACCGATGCTGAAATTGAAGAAGTATTTACCGTGCCTGCAAACACAACGGCCGGACCCTATCACGTAGTGGTTCAGTGCATCGATGCGGCGGGAAACAATGCCGAATTTAAAGAGGTCGATTTTTGGGTTATGAGTCCGGCCGCGGCTACTTTCAGCGTCACCGACCCACAGGACGAGACCGATATTTCGGTGGGTGATGTGATTCGCTTAGAAGGATCGGTAGACGATGTCGTAGGTATTGACGAAGTACTCGTGCGCATTTATGTGATTGAGGACCACGACGATGGCGGACATGACGATGGCGACGAGCACGACCACGGTGAAGAGGTTTACGAAAGCGAAGAAGAAGTAGCCGGCGGAACGATGTTCGACTTAGGAATGTGGGAAGATATTTCCGTAGATGCTTCCTGGACGGATGAGGACCACGCAGATATCATCATCGAAATATCAGCCATTGATGTAGACGGCCACATCTCCAAAACGGAGATTGAGCTTCACATGCATTAATTAGAACTTACTCGGCACATTGGTCGCACAAACCGTGTACTAAAATTTTCATCCCGTGCGCCTTATGGCGTGCGGGAATTTTTATTTCGGGAACCTCCACTTGGTCAAGGCAATAGACCTTCCCGCACGTATCGCATTCCAAATGAACATGCGCATGATGATGATGATCCGGGCCACAGGCATCGCCGCAAAGAGCGTAATTCCCCACACCTTGATCATTGAGTACCTTGTGCACCAGTCCGCTCTCTTCAAAAGCGGCCAAAGTTCGATACAGGGTCACACGATCGAAATCGCTTAACAGCTTTTCTAGCTGGGGCTGCGGTACGGCTTCGGTTCTCGACTGAAGTACATTCAATATTTCTTTGCGAACCGGGGTTACTCGCAGTCCGTACGATTTCAGTATTTCGTTGGTTTTACTCACACGACTAAAGTAAGAAATAGAGGGCGTTTACGGGCTCTTTGAATCAAAATATCAAGTCTTCCTTTTGCCAATTAAGGTTCTATATCCAAAGGCTTTCGCGAACAAGAGTTCGTTTCAATCATTAAATAGGCGAAGCACTGCTCCCTTTATAGAACCTATTTCTTCTCCGATTAAAAGCGAAGGTGTACAAAACCCTGAATGCGCCGATTCCCGGACTATTTTATTTATCGCTAGTAAAACGCAATCGACCGAAAACAAATACGCCTCCGGGCCTTTTAGATGTACCCGACAAATATTGCCCTGTTGGTTTCGGGCTTCGGCGTAAACTAGTGTATGGCCACTTTTCAATTGTTTCTCGTTTGGGCCCTCGGGCAGCCAGTGAAGTTTACTGAGAATTAGTTTTCGCAGCCAGCCTAATTTCCCGTTCATCATGCCAATAGCAAAGTTCGGAAGCTTCATGAACGACTGGTAATTCGGCACTTTTGTGGCGTGGGGCACGGTTCTCAAATCGGCCCGCAAGGGGTTATTGACTCCTTTAACTTTTGTGCCAAATAGTTCTATTTCTACGGCCTCCTCGGCCGGATGCGCGGGTACATCGGCCCCTTTTCGCCAAACGGTTCCAACTTCATTTATTTCACTTAACATGGAAAAAAGTGTTCCCCGAGAAACCTTGCCATAAGTAGCGGCCACGGTAAAAGCCGATTCCGGTTCTTCGATTGTCGACAGGGCGATTTGGGCGGCAATATCGGGCGGCGCGATGCCAAATCCTGCCGAAGGCAGCAAAACCACTCCCGCTTCGCGGGCCATTTGATCACGTTCTATGGCGCGATCCACTTCTTTCCATTTACCGCACACGTCAATGTAGTGGGTACTGGTTTCAATACAGGCATCCATCAAAGGGCCTTGCGTTGCGCGGAAAGGTCCGGCCGTATTAATCAGGAAATCGATTTCCGAAAGTTCTTTCTTGGCTTCGTGCACCTCAAAGACTGTGTAATCTAAATCGAGGTCGATCGCTGCTTTCGCAACTGCATCGCTCCTCCCGGCAAGAATAGGCGATAATCCATACTCTTTACAAGTACGCGCCATTAATCGGCCCGTATAGCCATTGGCCCCGTAGATGAGGATATTTTTATCGGTTAAAGCATCGAGGTTCACGAGTAAAGGTTTATTTGATGGCTTAAACTTACTGAATAAGACTATTGATTGTTTGTGTCCGATTTGTGTCGGTTTTGCTTGAGCCACCCACCATTGAAATGGTGGGCTGTAACTCGGAAATCAAGCCCATGAATTCATTCGTGGGTGTAGAAAGCCATAAAAATTTTATTCAATAAACTAAAAATGCTCGAGGTCCCACCATTGAAATGGTGGGTTATACTCGGAAACCAAGCCCATGAATTCATTCGTGGGTGAAGAAGAATAAGGACTGCGCAAGCGCCGTCCTTAATGTCGAAATGGCATTGTACCCATAGCAGAATGAATGAATCCGCTTCAGCGGTTTTTCGTTGTCCCTTTTTGCTCAAGCAAGCTTGGCGAAAAGGACCAAACGAAAAAACCTCCCAAAATTGGGAGGTTTCATTCATTCTACTTTGTTGCCCGACTAGGACTCGAACCTAGACTGACGGTACCAAAAACCGCTGTCCTGCCATTAGACGATCGGGCAATCTGCCGAAGCGGGGCAAAGATAATCCCTTTTTTTTTGCCCCCAAAATAAAATTGAACGGGAATCTAGTGTGCTGAAAATCGACTATCGGGCCGTGAGGCCCTCGCTTTTAGGAAAACCTTAACGACTGCGCCCCCTCTGCTCCCTAAATTTTTGATAAATTCGCTCCCGATATTTACTATACCCATGGGAAAGCGCTACGACTTTTTAAATACTGTGACCGGATGGGGCATTTTTGCCATCGCCGCAATCACCTACCTCTCTACTATTGAACCTACAACCAGTTTCTGGGACTGCGGCGAATATATCGCTACCGCCTACAAACTCCAGGTAGGACACCCCCCTGGGGCACCCATGTTTCAAATTCTAGGCGCCTTCTTTGGCCTCTTCAGCTTTGGCGATGTAACCAAAGTAGCTATGATGGTGAACATCATGTCGGCCCTTTCATCCGCCTTTACCATCTTATTCCTCTTTTGGACGATCACCGCTTTCGGCCGCAGAATCGCCGAAAAAGACGAAGAAGGAATGAACGACGGTTCTATTTTCGCCATTCTTGGCTCTGGTGCCGTTGGCGCACTTGCCTA